>Ga0256847_1000230_pt1 | contig 38831 bp, 31 predicted proteins | sample TeddybearmetaG_FD_189099 | JGI IMG/M metagenome (GOLD analysis project Ga0256847, IMG submission 189099) | Hydrothermal vent microbial communities from East Pacific Rise, Pacific Ocean - Teddybear | ecosystem: Environmental > Aquatic > Marine > Hydrothermal vents | place: Pacific Ocean: East...
TTAGAGACTGCGGCACTGTTTACAGGAAGACCGCTCCGCAAAGACTACGACCCCACCTCACAGTATGAAAATCTAATTGCAGCATCTTAAAAAAATATAAGAAAGACTGCTGATGGAAGACTGATTGGAGAGGATTGATACATACTTATAAATTTAACTAATAGCCATGAGTAGCTACATGGCTAAAAAATAATCTCATGCCTCAATTAATCATAATCACAATAAAAAATAGAAAAAGTGATCGTAAAACTTGGAAAACAACATAGAAGAAGTAATCTAAGAAGGCGCAAGGGTCGCAAAGTTAGATGTTGATTTTTTAAATGAACTACCTCGATACAAGTATACGAGGTATCACAATGTGCATTTAACAATTACTTTTTTCTAAAATTGATAATCTTTATTTCAATCTGACTTTCGCCTCGCCGGCTAGGCCTTCTATTTTTTCTTGATAAAAAACAGAAGCAAAAAAATCAAGACTGGCTAATAGCCATGCTGCAATGCCGCTCCCTCTGCCCACTTACCCAGTCATAGCTATGCTTCTTTTATTCAGATTTAACCCAATCTAAAATGCCAACAAAATAGAAAAGACAAACCGAAATGCACACGAATAACACCGCTCAAAGGATTCAGTAAAAGTTGCTTTTTCGATGCGAGCATCGGGAAATTAAACCCCAAGAGATTAATTGGAAGAATCTATACTGTATAAATTTGTTGAAATTTATTGGAAATAATTTTATGATATCGCTCTTTGAATTCATCTGATAAAAAGCTTTTCTCAATAAAACTGTGCCAGTCATTTTGAAGTTCTTCAAATTTCCCAAATACGTTCTCAATTGATTTTTTGTACATACCGCTGGTTTTCATTGCATTTGAAAAATCAACTTTTTTAAATTTTCTCATTTTACCATTTAGGTTTAATGCTAGTTCTTCTTCATCTCCTTCTACAACTAATTCAGAAGCTACTAAATCATACGCTGGGCATAAATTATATTTTAAATCTGAACCCTTTAATAAAGAGAAATTCTTCAAGTGCATATCATTGTTCCCTGTCAAAAAACAGAATAAGACCACTTCATAGAAGTTGACAATATCAAATCCAGGATTCGCTGAAAAGTTTCCAATTTTTTTTGCGATTTGCTCGTAAGATTCTTTGTACTTATGTTCGGTTTGTCTTTCCGTCAACTGACACATGTCTTCCATGTGCAATTTTCTATTTTTTAATCGATCTATCCTTTTTGTTATATAAGCTAATTCCCCTGACTTCAATCTTATTAAAGAATGTTCTACGGTCTTTATTTTTGATCGATTTGCAAGTTGCATTGTTAAATGCTCAATTTCTGGTAGTTGTTCGTATTGGTCCGTCTGAGGTTTCAGAATGAATTTTCCCCATAGCCCTACAATTGTAAACTTCTCTACAGCGGCATTTCCTTCTATATTTGTTTTCTCTAGTGAAAGTTTAGGTTGTACGCCAGTTACAGTTCTCTGGCTCTTAACAACTTTTTTTGCCAACTCTAACATTTCACTTTGTGTGTAGTCTAAAATTGGAGGTATGTCTTTGCCAAAAAAATTCCGACTACAAGATTTATGAAATTCATGTGTTGCAAATTCATCATTTTCGATTTCTTCATAACAAAATAAACATTTACTCATTTTCTTGTATTTCAATTGGTTCAACTGATACAGCTCCTATACAATCTTTACAGGTCACCAATAAAATACTCATTCTGTCTCTCGCATCAATTTTCCAGTTCTTTTCTGCAATATCTAACAACCACCCTTCTGGTATGAGCCCGTCAAAAAATGGAAATAATATCTTACTCGAGTATTTAGAAGGCGTGAGAGGAAGAGTCAAACTTATCGGTTCTGGATTTTCTATTTCTAAGTATTCATGTTTATAAGTATAATGAAAACCTTCTTCATCTTCAACAAGTGTGCCTGCCCAGTTTTCGTGCATGTATATTTTAGCCTTCTTCATTTCTGTTATTATCTCTTATTGACTCTATTGGTCCTAATTCATATCCAAATAAAAAAAGCACTTGATCTACTTTATCCATTTTTAATGTCCTTTTGCCTCTTTCAAGCTCTCTTACAAACCTTAAGCCTACCCCTGCCTTTTCAGACATTTCTTTCTGTGTCATTTTCAACGACTTTCTTTTCGATCTGACGAATTTGTTGAGTAGATGTTTCTTATATTCCATTTTATACCTTTTCGGGTACGAATATAATAATTTATATTGAACTTATACCCTTTAAGGTACAATTTTAATAGATATGTACGACATCATACCCTTTCGGGTATATTATCATACAATATATTGCAAAATATACCTTATTGGGTATAAATAAAGAAATAAAATAGAATGAAATTATAGGTCCAAATTAAGTCAACTACCTCTTAGACCAAATATTATACTTGAGGATACAGTAGATCGCCCTCACACCATCCTTCCAATTGATTTTTTTGCCTTCTTCGTAAGTACGGCCGTAATAACTAATACCTACTTCATAGATTCTAACATTTGGAATCCTGGAAACTTTTGCGGTTACTTCAGGTTCAAATCCAAATCGCTGCTCTTTGAGATTGACTGACTTAACGAGTTCGGAGCGCCACATTTTATAACATGTTTCCATGTCCGTGAGATTAAGATTGGTCATTGCATTAGAAGCAGAAGTCAACATCTTATTGCCTATAGAGTGCCAAAAGAAAAGAATTCTATGTGGTTTTCCGCCCATAAATCTTGAGCCATAGACTACATCTGCGAAGTCATCCATAATAGGTTGAATGAGTATATTGTATTCCGCAGGATCATATTCTAAATCAGCATCTTGGATAACTATAAAATCGCCAGTAGCTTTATCTATACCTGTGTGCAAAGCAGCACCTTTCCCTTTATTTTTCTCATGTTTGAAATAAGAAATAGGTAATTCAGGATTGTCTTTTTGATATTTTAAAACTGCTTCTTCAGTATTATCTTTTGAAAAGTCATTCACAATGATAACTTCTTTAGCAATATCATGGATCAATTTAACCGCTTTCACCTTATCAAGGATTCTATGAATAGTTCGACCTTCATTATATGCAGGAATAACTATGGATAATACTTTAGACATATGCTTGTTTCAATTTGAAAATTACGAGCGCAAAAGTAAGGAAATTTTACAGAACCAATAAAAATGATAGAATTGTGAAATCGCTGAATCGCTGAATCGCTGAATCGCGAATTCATAATTCATAATTCATAATTCATAATTCATAATTCGTAATTTATTTCACTCTTTAGTATTGGCTTGAAATTGTATTTACGATTTTAGAAATCTGAGAGGCATTATCGACAATCATAAAGTGGGCCCCATTATCAATAACTAAAGATGATTTATTTTTTATGGGAATAAGTCTATCTTTTGATCCATGTATTAGATGAAGGTTATTGGTATCATCAGTGTAATTCCAATTAATAATTTCACCAATAGCCCATCTTAGAAATTCTGGATCGGTGTCATTGATGATTTCCTTAAGTAACTTCGAATTACCAGCACCAAACAAATACTTCATTATAAAAAAAGGAGGCTTAAGAAATGAGTTTGGTAGTAATGGCAAAATATTCACTTTCTTGACCAATGATTTAATACGAGGTAAATCAGTGGATTTTGAAGCAGATGAAATAAGAATTGTGAAAATTGGATTGACAATTTTATTCAACTCTATAGCAACTAAACCTCCAAAACTTACTCCCAGCAAACCAAATCTCTCTTTCTCATCTATTTGACTTGCTAATCTTAATGCATATGCAGACAATGACTCTTCTTCATTATGCTCTATCCATTTAATAGATACTAAGCGACAATTTAAAGTTAAGAAATTAAATACTCGATGATCAGCTCCTAATCCACCAATTCCATAAAGTACAATCTCATTATTCCTCATGATTTAAAGATCCACATTTTCGAATATGTTTGCATGACGAAATAGAAGAGTTATTGGTTCAACTATTAACTTTTAATTATTAATTATTAATTTTCCTTACCAACTCTATTGATCTCTCTTCGATAACTACCAATTTGTTACTATTCGTTTGTTTCGTTTCTATACTGTAGAGCACCCATCCGCTGATTCCATGGATTTCAGATCCTCCCCACATTAATTTTGTGACCAATGGAAACTCTTCAAATGGTGGCAATTCTGCGCCGACCATATTTAATGATGATAAATAATCATAAGTAACTGCTGTCAATTGTTGAGGATTGATTCGTTGAGAAGACCGAATGATGAACGTCCCCTGATTTATATTTACTTGATCCATGATCAATGTAGAATTTGCATCTAATGGATCTCCTCCAAAATTATTAGGTACTTTGACTTTAAGGTCGATCTTTTCATCAAATTTATATTTTGCACCATGAAAAGCAAAAAACTGTTGTGCATCTAGAATCATGGACATCTCTAGCAATTCTTTAGAACTAGACTGGCGGACGATTTTGTTTATTTTTCTTATCCGTTCTGGAAAGTTTTTATTTGATTCCTTTAATGTTTCTGCCCGTTTCATTATCTCATTTCCTACATCTTCCCAATTCAACACTTGAATTGAAGAACCAAATTCATCTGTTGTAATCCAAAATGGAAGATCTTCTGAAATCTTTATGAGCGTCTTCTCAAAATCATCGTCAGACGTTATTTCAAAATTCTTTCTTGTCCATTCTAAAATGTACCCAACTTGTGTAGAGTCTATTACTTTGACAGATAGGTCATACAGTATAGACTCAGATGAGATTATATTATCCTCTTCCGTAGTGTTGGATGAGGAGGACACTTTATAGGACTGCATTTCATTCATCTTCCAATGCGCTATGACAACTGCAGTGGTGTCAGATAGGTCGATTTGACTGAATGAAGTAAGTGTAAATCCAAGTAAAAATATAGTGACAATTTTTACCTTAAGTATTAGTTTAATCTTATTCATAAATTATTTAACTAAAGTTTCGCAGTAAATATATTATTGATATTCATTGTGTTGGATCTTGTTAATATTGAAGTATATATTTTCAAACATGTGTGGTCGCTTGGGACTGATCGATCTCAATGTAATTGAGTGAAGTACGACAATGCTTCAAGTGATGGAACGCGTTAGCGGCGTGCAGATTCGATATTGCCTATTTTGCTACCCGTCGCTTACGCGTTCCTTTCCTTACCGACTATCGTCGTCACTCTTCGAGGTCGGTCAGCATTAATCCACCCACCGCTTGCGCGTTCCTTCCCTTATCAGCTATCGCTGCTACATCTTCGATGGTCAGTCAGTCCCCCACAGTTTAGCGGCAAAGCTCTGCTCTTTTTAATCAGTGTCTTCGACAATAGAGTAATTCATAAGAAACTTTAATTATTAAAAAACAACGATAAAATATTAATTACCCAGCTCCTGAGACCAAGGCCATCAATTGTGCACATATCAATGCTCCATAAGTACCTAAGGCATATCCCAAAACAGCCATTAAGACTCCAACAGGGGCTAGAGATGGGCTGAAGGCAGAAGCTACAATGGGTGCTGAGGCAGCTCCACCAATATTGGCTTGACTTCCAACTGCAACAAAGAAAAATGGTGCTCTGATTAATTTTGCTACTACCAATAAAATAGTAACGTGTACCAGCATCCAAATAATTCCAATTGCGAATAATCCTAGATTGCTAAATACTTCTCCCAAATTCATCTTCATTCCTATCGTTGCTACAAGCACATAAATAAAGATAGATCCCCATCTAGAAGCACCTACCCCTTCTAATTTTTTTGCTCTGCTAAAACTTAGAGCTAATCCAATCGTAGTAACAATAACCACTAACCAGAAAAATCCAGAGGTGAGTGAAGTTAAGTTATACTTCATAAGGGTCGCCTTAAACTGTCCTAAGAATGGAGATATTACATCCGCACCAAAATGCGCTATTGCCACGCCACCAAAAGCTACAGCCATCAAAATAAAGAGAGATGTAGTAGTTGGCATTTCTTCAATACTTGATCTATAGTCAGAAATTTTATTTTTTAAACTTGTGATTGCAGAATTATCAGCCTTCAGTTTAAGGTCAATCTTATCGCTAATATTTGCTCCATATAGTAGAAATCCCATCCAGATATTCGCCACGACAACATCTACTACAATCATAGTTCCGAAGAGATTGTCTTTCACTTCGTATATTTCTTTCATGGCTGCCTGATTCGCACCACCACCAATCCAACTACCTGCAATTGTCGATAATCCTCGCCACAGCTCATCAGGATTTGCTCCTATCACATTCGGCATCAGCTTACTCGCTGCTAACAAAGCAATCGGACCACCAATAATAATTCCTACTGTCGCCGCTCCAAACATAATCAATGCTTTAGGACCCAAATTTATCAATCCTTTCAAATCGATACCCAAACATAAAAGCAACAAACTCGCTGGTAATAAATACCTGGAAGCCACAAAATACAACTGTGAATGTCCTTGAAATGCCTCATATAACCCTTTATCAATTCCGCTGCTTTCTAACAAATTTGTAATCTCATTGTAATTCATGCCTTGGGTCAATGTAACACCAACAGACTGAGCGAAATCATAAATACCAGGTTCATACCAATGAGGAGAAATCAAACCTAAAGGCCAGTTCAATAATGCTGGTAAAAAATAGCATAATAGTAATGCTGGAACATAGGTATAAAACTTCTTCCAACGAGGAGATTTCAGGCTGGATGTATAAAATATTCCAGCCAAGACCACCATTAATATTCCTAGGACAACTGCGTCATTGGTAAACACAGGACGAGCATCCAGCAAAAAAAATAAAGAAGACATATTTTAGTTCTTAATGAATCAGAAAGATAGCAATGAAAATGTAGAAGTTGGGACTATGGGTGATAAAAGGTTTTATAAAAAACAAATAGTAATTGGAAACATATACTATTTAAATTTTAGAAAGACAAAGTAATATTTCATAGAATAATATATTCTGCTCTCAATTGTTTCACTTTTTATTCATAAAACTCTGACAAATCAAGTTCAAGTTCAATTTCAATTGCAGTTATAAAACTTAAATCTTCTTTATGATCACGAAAATATTCGATACATTCCTCTTTGTTATAAGAAGCATGATCAAAATTTTTGCGAAGTCGATTAAGGTGCCTTTTTCTATTTTTATACAAGTTATGATCATTAAATCCTAAAAAATCAATTAAATCTATGGCTTCTTGATCGTTTTCTTGAATCTCCTCGTAAATTCCGTCCAAGGTATATTCTATTCGAGAATTAAATACGTCATTATCTTGAAAAAACAGTGAGTTAAAAAAATTCGCACCTAAATATTGCTCATCTTTTTTATATAGGTTGGCCTTTCTAATAACAGCATAATAATTATAATAGTCATCAGAATATTTTTTAGAAGCGTCAAAATGTTCTACTTCACTTGAATCTAACTCTTGGATATATTTTTCAGTATAAGCACAAAAATTGTTTTGCTCAGCAAGAAGTAATTGATTAATTAATTTATTATTCTTGGAACTCCCTTTCTTATATTTGAGATCTTGTACTAATATTTCAGAATTGTTTTTTTTGCTTAAAAATTATAATCAGTTCCTATTTTATTAATTTGTGAAATTAATTCTTTTTTTGCTTCTTCATCTTCTGTTTTTTTCAATTTTTTTCTAAGGTCCAAATAAGTATTCCACATTTCTTGACCTTTCTTACCCATGAGATTTTTTAATTTGAAATCCTTTAACAAAATGTCATTCGGATCGTCTCCAATAGGTGCTATACCCTTATAAGCTTCAACTCCTCCATTTTCATCCCATTCAAGGATAATTCTTTCAAATGGCTCGAATTGAGCTGCAATTATTGGATTATGTGTCGAAACAAAAAATTGAGTATTATTTTCTCTATTTTTATCTATTAATAAGTTTTGGTATGAATCAATCAACTCAAATAAAAAATCCGGGAATAGACTATTCCCAGGCTCATCAAGTAATAGAAAACCACGCTTAATTTCCCGACTAAAATAAAGGGAATAAATGTGTCCTACTCTAAAAATAAAATTTCTGATCCCTGTACTTAGTTGATTGTAATTTATTCTCTGCTTTGTAGATTTAAGTTGTATATATGCCGTAAGGTTATCATTAAGTTGAATTGGATTACTAGCATTTTCGACATCAAATTCTAATCCTGCATTACTAAGAATTTTATTCCATAAGTCAGCCAAATTATTAAGAATTTTAGGGTTGTCTTTCTCGAAAGATTCTATTAGGTCTTTTTTTGTTCTATCTAGATTTTCTTCTTTATTTTCAAAAATCTCACGCTCATTGTCTCGTTTTTTCATAAGAAAAATCAATACTTTCCAAAAATCTGTAACATTCTGGTCAGAAACATTATGATGAAAAGGAAAAAGAGAAAATAATTTTAGAGCTTTATCTAATGAAGTTTGAGGAACATCTCCCACTTGTAAATAACTGTTTTGTTGGCTTTCAGCTGGTGAAAATATTAACAAATCTGATGAATTGTCTCGAAATTGAAGCTCCTTTACAATATCCTTTAATTCCTCTCCGATTATCTGATATGAATTATAGTTACTTAATTTTTCTCTAATGGTATTAGTATCCTTTTCATTGGATAATTTTTCAAACCAATTTTCCTCCGATTCGATATCAGTATTGAAAATTAGATTCTTAACATAATATGACGAACAAAAGAGATAAACATATTGATTTTTTAACTTTAGTTTCATTAATAGAAAAGGTAAACTTCTGTAATTAAGCTTACTCATGATGGGTAAAAACCCGTTTAGAAAGTTTAATAATGTAGATTTTCCTGTTCCATTTCTGCCAATAAGACAAACCTTTTTGACAGGTTCTCCATTAATAGGATTTGTAAAGTCTAAAAATAAATTATTAAACTGCTGATAACCTTTAATATGGATATTACAAATTTTCATTTTTATGGAAAAATTTATTGCTTTACTTTATTTTATCTACTTCAAATTGAATAATTGGGTTCAAGTAATATGTTGCTAATTGAAGTCTTTATTCCTATGTGCTTTGCTCTATTCTATACTCAATTTGAAAATGACCTTTTCATTTTATCGAAATTATCACTCGATATATATTATATTCTTGATATTATTTTATACCCCACTTTCCTGATATTTAATTCGATTATTGTAAATATAGCAATTCCATATAAAAAAAGATTCACAGTAAAAGCCATCGGTCTCCATAAACTATAATTTGCCAGCTCTTTTCGAGCTATATATTTAATTCATTTTCACATAATTGACCAATGCATTCACATAATTTTCTTGCTCTGCATTACCAGCCAATTGTTTCTTGATTACTTTTTCAACTATGCTTAGAGCAATGGCTCCCACTTCATTCTTCACTTCCATCATAATCGCTTTTTTCTGATTCTCTATATCCTGAATTGCTAGAGACATCACTTTTGAAGCTCTTCTTTGGCAGCTTGTCTAGCTTCACTGATGATTTGACTTTTAGTTTCCTTAGCTTCCTTATGCATTTTATTCCAAATATTACTGCATCATTGGTAATTACAGGACTAGCGTCCAATAGAAAAAAATAAAGAAGACATATTTTAATTCTTTATGAATCTGAAAGATAACAATGAAAATGTAAAAACCTCTTATGATTCTAACATCTATATCTTTACGAAACTTTTCTCTATTATTTTGTCTCCCTCAGTATTCAATTTTATAATGTATAACCCGTTCGGAAGAGTGCTAATATCCACTTCTCTTGCACCTCCTTGCAAAGCCAACACTTGTTGTCCAAGAATAGAATAGACTTCGATATTTTTGAATGACAATTTAGTATCTACATAAAGTTTGGAGGAAGAAGGATTGGGGTAAATGGATAATCGAAGATCTTCTTCAACAGTAGAAACAGAATTGTCTTTGAATTGGAGATTGTCAATAAACGTGATATCATACGTCGTAAAGTCTCCATACATTAAATCAAATGCTTCTCCTGTCATATGAAAAAAAGACAATTCAATTTCTCCACTAAATTGAGAAGGTAAATTAAATGTATGAGATACTTGTTCGCCTTGCGTTTGATTATAAATATATTCTATTCCGCTTCCTTGTGGCGAAGTCCATTCCACTTTAGTGATATTATGCAATTCATAATCAGGTTCGTCCTCATACAGTGAATTTCGGATTTGTATCAAATCAAATGTAAGCGTTGGCTCTACCCAATCACTAAAATCAACACATGCTTTCACAAATTGAGTATTGTTAAATTCAAATAATTCAGATATCTCAGGACATAATGGACGAAGATTATCATTATTTCCTGTCGTAACCAGCATAGATTCTCCTTCATACATAATTGGAAAAATCCTGGAATCATTGCTTACTAGTAGCAGATCTTCATATTCTTCCACATCATTGAAAACAAATAATTGCTTATCAGCAATCTCTTGTGTTACTGATATCCTCTCAGAAATAATATTATTATCCGTGTTAATATCTAATGGATGTACAGCTTCAAATTGAATAAAATCCATGGCCTCATTGTAAGGAATTTCAATTTTATAAATCAAACTTTGATCTTTATACAATTCTTCAAATGTTTGCAGTGATTCGGTATAAATTTCAGATCCTTCTTGATAGACTTTTAGATCAAATGCGGTTCCTTCTTCAATAGGATTACAACTTTCATTTTGAATTTCAATAAAGAACTCTAACACCTCACGATTGCAACCATATTCATTGATTTGAACTAAATTAAGATTCATATCCAATGATTCAAAACCAGTAGACCTTACCAATTTAGAAATTGAATTATTTTCAATCACATCATCATCTAGCAATAGCATCACATCTATGAATTGTGATGAAAAAGTATTATCCACAATAGGCCCATCTACTACTGGTATAGATACTCGTTCATCTTTTAATAGTTCTGATGTAAGTGTATATTGGTGAATATTTTGTACTGCATTTACTATTTCAAACTCTAAAACTGTACCTGCTGGAATAATACTATTGCCTACATTGTAAATGTCAATAATAAAAGACAAAGGATCTCCTGTTATACAAGCAATAGAAGGTAAATTCAAATCTAAAGTAAGATCAAAATTTGATGATGGAGCACTAGTTAGGCCTACTGCTTTCCATGCCTCTGTGATAGCATTGTGTTGTACAGAATTCTCACCAAATAATTCTACAGCAGATAATTGTGTAAATGTCACGACATTGCGATACCCACTACTTGGTAATGCATATTGAGTCATTGCATTAAATATAATTTGAATAGCATCATCTCTTGATATCGGAGTGAGATCATATGCCTCGCCTACTTCATTAGAATAGATACCACCTTCTACAAGTAAGTAGTACCAATGACCTAATACAGATCCCATGTTATGTGGACCAAAATCATAATATTGGCCTTCATAATATTTTGGATTTTCATACTCCCAAGGATCTTCAAGATTCCTGATTCTTATCCCATTTTCGTTTTTTGCCAATTTGCCTCCCATTTTCCAACCAAAACCTTCGACTTGGTATTCATATTCTATGGCTTTACCAAAGATATCACTTAGCCCTTCATTGAGACCTGCTGATTCATCACCATTATAATTCAATCCTGAAGTAAATTCTGTGACTGCATGCATATATTCATGCCCCACAACATCGATACTTGTTGTCGGATTATTGTTGCAATCACCAGAACCATAACTCATATTTCTCCCATTCCAGAAAGCATTATTAAAGGATGCTCCACCTCCGAGTTGTACTACACTCTTTACAGGCAACCCTGCATTGTCCATGCCTTCATAATCGAAATTTTCCTTAAAGAATTTATATGTCTGAATAGCTCCATAATGTACATCAATAGCACTTGTACCACCATTATCTTCATCGAGAATCCAAGTGTTATCATTAGAGTAAATATTTTGATTTACAGAATTGATATTAGTAATGGTGCGAATATTTCGTTCAGGATCATACAACTCAAATTGTTCAGGACTTAAAGAATCGACAATAATATCTTGCATGCCATAAAAAGTAGTCAAACCCTGAGCTGGAATTCCTAAGCCACATATCATACTATAGTCATCTAACACGACTCCAGAAACAGCATCGATAATATACATATGACGAACATGATTATTATGGGAGTGACATTCTACCTGATATACAAGACTAGATTTATAAGACTGATCGTTATAAATAGAAAGGTCAATTTCAAAATCGAATTCATCCGAATCATTTAAGTCATATTCCTTAAAGCAACCACTCCTTGAAATACGCTCAGCAGAAGAAGATGAAACCTTTGGTGTAACGTCAAGCTCAATATCAATTACCAAATTGCCAAAAGCAGACATGATCACATCATTTTCACTATGGACAATGATCTGACTGTTTATTACTTCAAGCCCTTTATAAAATTGTTGATATTTATGGTGCTGATAGAGTGTTTTGCTATTAATAATCTTAACAGGTTCTAAAGAACAATCTTCAGACAAATCAAGAGAATTCCTTATCCAATCAGATCTACTTTCTTTTACAAAAGGTAGTCCTTCAAATTCACTATATCTATCTATCTGTGCAAAAGAAGTTTGGAATGCAAGAAAGGAAACAAGTACGTATAAAAATGTTTTCATCGTGTGTGTTTTATGGTTTAATGCGTTCTCTCAATTGAAAAAATGTAATTAATATAATCGCTCTAAAGCAATTGTCAAATAATAACTTAACACTTTATGAGGGGAATTTTTGAACCAATTCTACGTTAAAAAGCCTCGCCGATGCGATGCATCGCCTACGTTTTTTGCCTTGACTTGACTCAAAACTTCCTCCTCAAAATCGATATCTTATTTTTTGACCATTGAAGTGATTTAATAACATATTGTTAATTCCTTTGCATGTCATTGATTCTCAACTTATCACAATTTTTTCGTCGCGTAGCTTTGGCTATGCTCCTTTAAAATCGTTATAATTTGAGAACCAAGCACATACAAATCATTTTAACATACGTTTTTAAATCACTTCATTACTAAACATTAAAATAACAATGAAAATGGTAACTTTTGCATCAAAATCAAAATCAATCGTCAATAAGACAAATAAAAAGACCCACAGCAAATGCTGCAGGTCTATATATTTATTAATTATTCTTCTGATTACAGAAGATAATGCTTAGTTCAAATTCACATCATTGACCAATGAATTCACATAACTTTCTTGCTCTGCGTTTCCAGCCAATTGCTTCTTGATTACTTTTTCAGCAATACTTAAAGCGATAGCGCCTACTTCATTCTTCACTTCCATCAACGCCGCTTTCTTCTGATTTTCGATATCAAGACTAGCCTGAGTCATAACTTTTGAAGCTTCATCTTTGGCTGCTTGTTTAGCTTCCTTGATGATTTGGTTTTTAGTATCTTTTGCTTCTTTAAGCATTTTAGCTCTTTCCTCTCTAGCTTCTACTAATAATTTTTCATTAGCAGCTTTAAGATTAGACATTTCTTCTTTAGCTTTTTTCGCTTCGTCAAGAGCACCCTGGATATCGGATTCTCTTTTCTTTAAAGCATTAGCTATTGGTTTGAACGCTGTTCTTCCAATTAAAATCCAAAAAAGTATAAATATAACAGTAGTCCAAACAATTAAACCAAGATCTGGTTTGATAGGATTGAAGTCCATTAATACAAATGATAATAATGACATCTTCTTTCTTTTATAATTTTAAAAAATATTGTTTTTATTTTGAAATACACAGAAGCAACCAACCGTTGCCTCCGTGTAATTTTTCGTTATTGTCTTCTATCTTATTTGATAAAGAAAGCTAACAATATTGCTATCAAAGCTGCACCCTCTACAAGAGCTGCCATCAAGATCATGTTTGATCTAATGTCACCTACTGCTTCAGGTTGTCTTGCGATTGCTTCCATTGCTTTTGCACCGATATTACCAATACCGATTCCAGCTCCGATTACTGCAAGTCCAGCTCCAATTGCTGCTAATGATCCAGTCATAATTAAAATATTTATTAAATTAAAAAACTAAAATTCTTATTCTTCTTTCAGATTAATGATGTGCTTCTTCCGTAGCCGCTCCTATATAAGAAGCAGTCAAAATAGCAAATACAAAAGCCTGAATAAATGCCACCAATAACTCGATAGCCATCATAAACATTGTCAATACAGTAGATCCTATTCCAGCACCTATAGTAGCAGGAATACTTGTTCCATTATTGTTAAAAACAAATATCAATCCCACAAAAATGGCTATTACCATATGCCCTGCGGTCATATTTCCAAAAAGTCTTAATAAAAGTGTAAGTGGCTTAATGAAAATTCCCAAGAACTCTACTGGTGTCAATATTGTCTTTACCCAAGCAGGAACTCCTGGCATCCAAAAGATGTGTTCCCAGTAATGTTTGTTACCATTTATAGTAACTACTATAAATGTGATTACAGCCAATACTAAAGTAACTGAAAGCGCTCCAGTAACATTCGATCCTCCTAAAAATGGAACTTGACCAAAAAGATTCAAAAACAAAATAAAGAAAAACAATGCCATAATGAATGGCTGAAATTTTTCCCATTTATGCCCTAAAAATGGTTTACAAACTTCTTCTTGTATAAATAAGAAGATAGGTTCGATGAATCCTTGTGTTCCTGATGGTGCCATTCCTTCTCTCGATGCATATGAATTTGCAACTTTTCTAAAAAGGAAAAACCCAAATAGAAGGATTAAAATCATACTTACCACATTCTTCGTTGGAGACCAATCAGTGAATGATGTCATTCCACCACCAAATAATCCTCCGTCTAAAGTACTTCTGTTTTCTGCTTTCCACTTTTTCCCTTGGTAACAGACGAAAATTTCTTCCTTTTTTTCTTCCTCATTCACAATACTATAAACATTGTGTTCCCCTAATTCAACTTCACCTTTTGGAAAAGCAGAATCTGCAATTCTGTTTACTAATCCTTCATGGATTACAAAGCCATCATATGCTATGTTTCCAGTACCATGTCCATCTGCACTAAATTTGCCAGAAGAAAATACATTGAAACCATCTCCATGTACATACATTATGCAAGGCAAAGGAATAGGTAAAGGCCCAATACTATAAATATTCTGGTCACTGACATGATGAAATGCAGCCTTTCCTGGATCAAATTCATGTCTTAAAGTATCTCCACAAGCACTTAAATGATAATCTTGCTCATTATGTTGATCTCCTGAAAATGCAGGAAATGAAAGCATCATGGCAACAAAAATCAATAACGCTGAATATATATTTCTAGACATATTGTCCTTGGATTTTAAAATTCGGCACAAAGGTAATGATTGTGTTGTATTTGAAAGAGCCTGAAAGGTATTATTTTACAAGGATTTTTGGTTGTTTTGTTTTGTAGAAAATTAACCATTTTGAATATCTTATTACATGTCAATAAATATTCTGAATCTAGGCTAGGTTGCCATATGTCATTTGGAGTATTTTATTTAAACAGACATTTATTATAAATTCGAATTCTTAACCGTTTGTAACTGAAAAGGTAAAATACTTTGAATTTAGACTATTCAAGTTGTTTAATTTCTGAAAGGAACTCAAAATCGATGACTAATAGCATAATCATGATATAAAAGTCAAACTATATCTCTTCAAATAAGTTATCGAGGTTTTTCCACGAAATTAAAGCATCATTTCCAATTTGCATATTCTTTTCTCCTCCGTAAACTACATAGGCACTAGTGTCTTCCTCTGTCAGCGATTTCCAATATTTTAAATTATTAAAGTAATTTGATGACATAGTGCTGCCTGATTTTATTTCTATTGGAATAGATTTCCCTGGTCTGTCTATAATTATATCTACTTCTTTTCGGTTTCGATTTTGCCAGAAATATAAATTGGACATTTTTGCTTGGTTGGTATTGAATTTCATCAATTCGTTGACCACCATATTTTCGAAAAGATTTCCGATCATATGGAAATTTATCAACTGATCTGCCTTTTCTATTCCAAGTAAAGAACACGCTACTCCACAGTCATAAAAAAACAGCTTTGGAGACTTTATTAATCTCTTGTTGTAGTTTTTGTGATAAGGTTGAACAAAGTGGATAATATAACTCGTCTCCAATATTGACAACCATGCAGTAGCTGTATTGGGGCTAATACCCGTATCATTTGCCAAATTACTTATGTTAATTGGTTGCCCTATTCTCCCCGCACAGAGTTTTATAAATTTTGAGAATAGCGCTAAGTTATCTATGTTTTTGACCATACGTACATCTCTCTCGATATACGTGTTTATATAGGATGGAAGTAGTCAGTAGGATGAATCGATTTGTCATAAATACGAGGATATGAACCTCTAAATATATATTCATGAAACCTATTAAATTTTTCTACTTCATTTAACTCAGATAGTGAAAGTGGAAGGAGTTTCAAAATTACGGTTCTACCTGCAAGGCTTTGTGAAATATGAGCTAACAATTGAAAGTTCTGTGAACCTGAGAGAATGTATTTTTGGTCACCGCTATCCACAATACCTTGAAGATAAGAAAATAGTTTCGGTACATTTTGAACTTCGTCTAATAAAGCTCCATTTGGATAATTGGATAAAAAGCCTCTAGCAGCCTGTCGGAGAACTACTTAACGACCCATAAGCGACAAATTATATTCTGCAATAACAACTTAAAGGTCACTTATCTACGGATGTTCGCGCTCCAATTAGTATCGATCAGAATATTATTTGCCCACTCTTAACTCATTAGCCTTTCTCCGACAGACTGCTAGGATCTTCCGTAGCTATTTGTCGAATATCCGGATCTTCTAAAGTCACATAAGGCAGTCCAAAATCTAGCGATTTAATCAAGGTCGTTTTTCCTGATTGTCTAGGTCCAGTAATCGTGATTATTGGATATACACTCCACAATTCCTTGATCTTCTTGGACAGTTTTCGATAAATCATAGATCAAATTTACTAAAAAGTGGACAGATTTGCAATTGAATTGCAAATCTGTCCACTTTTTATAAAGAAACCCAATTAATGTTTAGCTCCTTTATAAACTATCCCATTTCTGACACTACCTCCGTTACTTCAGGTATCATTCTTTTCAACATTCCTTCAATTCCAGATTTCAAAGTTACTGTTGATGAAGGACAACCGCTACATGCACCTTGCATGATCACAGTCACAACACCTTTTTCAAATGATTTGAATTCTATATTACCGCCATCCATTTCTACTGCTGGCTTCACATGTGTGTCAATTAGAGCTTTGATCTTTTTCACCAATTCTTTCTCCTCTCCAGAATATTGATATCCTGCTCCAACTGCTTCTTCAATCTTAGCCATCTCATCCTCAAATCCATCATTGATCACTACACCTTCCTCTTCTACATAATTCTTGATGAATTCTTTGGTTTTCAACATGATATCTTCCCATAGGTAGTTGAATTCCTTAGAGATCGTCACATAATTATTGCAGATATAAACTCCTTGCACAAACGGCATCTCAAATAATGCTGTAGCCAAAGGAGACCATTGTTTTGCCAATTCATTAGTTCTGAAATCAGCCGTTCCCTTGTACAACATTCGATTTGTAACGAACTTTAATGTTTCAGGGTTCGGAGTTTGCTCTGTGTAGAGCATTACTGGACTTTTTGTTGCAGTAGGATTCATTATTCCTTATTTTTATCTAAAATTTCATTTTTCGAAGTGTAAATATAACAATCTAACACTAGTTATAGTTTCAAATTTTAGCCACTAAAACAGAAATCATAATCTGACTAAATTATTCATATCTTAAGCTTGAAAGATATAAAAAATTCAAAATGGAGAAATCAATCATAGTTATGGCAATATTTAGCTTCCTTTCATTTACGATTGGTGCACAATCAACTACAGGAAAATATGAAAGCAAAGTTCTTACTTTGGACAATACAATCTCCACTTTATATAATGTAATATCTGGCGAAAAAGGAGAAGAAAGAGATTGGGAGCTGATGAAGTTTCTGTTTCATCCAGACGCCAAACTTATTCCATCAGGTAAAAACAAAGAGGGTGTCTATAGAGCTCGATTTATGACAGTTGAAGATTATATAGGAACCTCTGGAGAATGGCTAATCGAAAATGGATTCTTTGAAAAAGAAATTCATAGGGTGACAAATACATTTGGAAATATCACTCAAGTATTTAGTACATATGAAGCTTTCAAAAGTGAAACTGATAGCGAAGCATTTATGAGAGGGATTAATAGTATTCAAATGCTAAATGATGGCAAGAGGTGGTGGATAATTAATATTTATTGGACACAAGAATCTCCAGAAAATCCAATTCCCAGTGAATACTTACCCAAAGATTAACAGGATTTGACTAATCATCCCCGAGCGAAAAAATAATATCCCCAGAATGCAATATCTCCATATTAAATGCCTGACTCTTAGAAGGATCATACTTTCCATTCACCTTATTCTCTCCAGCCATAATATGGATGATCAGATCTTCGTCAATTTTTGATACAGATTTTTTGACTGTATTTCCATCTGATAAGGTGCTAGCTATTGGTTTTCTTGATATGAAATTGCCTAGTTTGTCAAGCGTAACCAATATGTACTCATACTTCATCAGTCCTCCTTTCCAATACACTAATGCATGAAACTCTTCTGCTTCTTTGATTTTTAAGATTGGCACAAATTCTGTGAACTCATCAAAGTCTTCTCCTCCTTCCCATTTAACGAGGTATTCTTCAATGATAGGTGGAGGTAATACTTTGTTGACTGTCTCCGCTGTCATTACTAAATCCTCTGTGATTTCTATCGGTAGTTCTACCTCTGGGAAAAAACTTAGTAAATCTTCTAATCGTATTTCTTTTGCCATGGCGCAAAGGTAAAATAAGGATGGAGAATGGCAAAAATATTAAAAAGCTAAAACGTTTTGTTTGATGAATCGCTTGAATCGCAGAATCGCTTTTGAAAAAAGTGGATACCCAAAAAATGGTAGATTTCTCCACAAGGTCGAAATTGAATGGCGCTTTGCTTTCTCGATCCTTCCATTACAGGATGACAATGCCAAAGAACCACACTTATTCATTATGATTTAAATAATTGTATCATATACTCCTTGTCATTTTGTGTGAAGCGGTCAGTATGACAATGCAAAAACAAAAATTGAATGCACGCAGTCGTTCACTCCTTGTCATTCTGAGCGAAGATTCATCGAAGTCGAAGAATCAAGGAGTATTATTTTATTAAAATTTCGACCAGAGTGGAGAAATCTACCAAGGGAAAACAGCAGAATCATTCTATAATTAAAAACTAATTTCATCAAGCGAAATCGTGTATTCTATCCTCTGATTATCTTGGATGTCCCAGGTTTCCATTTTGATCTCAGGAGACTCTAATGCCCAATCAATGGTGAGCATTCCAAAATGATTATCCATTATAGGGCCTTCAATTCTATTCTTGTTTGGTGTAGCAAATTTCCAGGTAGAGGACAAGCCACTAGACGTGAAATCATGTATTGGATAACCCTTTGTTTCTAATTTTGATATCTCTGAATAATGAACATCCCCCGTCAAAAAAACAACTCCATTAGCTCTAGTTTTTGAAATGAGGTCTACCATTCTTTGTTGTTCATGAGGAAAGTTGGCCCATGACTCGTAACCATTATATTCTATACTAAATTGAGAACCGCTGCAGATCAAACGTATGTCTGCTTGTTTGTTCAACTCCTTTTCAAGCCATTCCCATTGTATTTCACCTAGAAATGTAGAATCTGAATGTTCATAAGGAGCATATTCTAAATCATAAAAATACCTACCATCATCATCGAATTCATCAGTATATGGTTTCACATTATCTCTAAAAGTCCGATTGTCCAATAATATAACCTGAAGCTTCTTATCGCCATATTCATACATCAGAGAATGATAAATTCCTTCATGTTTACGCCTTTCAGATTTCGCAGGTTCGTTAAAAAATTCAAGGAAGATTTCCTTAGACTCTTTTTTATATTCGTAATGCCGGCCGATGTCATTCCAGCCATAATCATGATCATCCCAAGTGGCTAAGATTGGAACATTTTGTTTTAGATTTTGAAATGAGGATTTGTCAGCAAGTCTCTGATATTTTGCTTTTAGCGTATCCATGCTTTTGGTATCACCATAAATATTATCTCCAAGAAAGATAAACATATCAGGTTCATGGTTGACAACATTATTAAAAATGGGCTGGTCCTGCCATTCTCTTCCACATGATCCAAATGCTATTTTTGTTTTTATTGAATTCGTCAACTGTGGTTTTTCATATTTACAAGCAGTTGCCATAAAAATGAGACCTACAAAAGATAAAAAACTTAAATATTTCATTCTCTATCCTTCTAGACGTTCGATCAATCTTCCTGATATTCTAAGAAATTCCATCTCAGTGATCATTCCCGCCAATTCTCCATTGTTGATTACAGGCAAACATCCCACTTGCTCTTCTTTCATTATTTTCATGGCATTCAAAATAGAATCATTATGATCAATGGTTGCTGGATTTTTTATCATAACATCTTCAGCGGTACTCGTTCGTCTGCTTCTTTTATTTTTAATTAAATGTCTTAATAAAAGCCTTCTTGAAACCAAGCCAATGAGATTTCCAGCTTTATCTTCGACTGGTGCATATCTGATTTTTTGCCAATCCATCATTTCTGCCACCATTTCTATGATGTCGGTTCTTTGGACTGTAAATAAGTCAGTCGCCATGAATTCAGATACTTTCAACTGAGAAGGCTTGTAATCTTCAAGGTCACTGAGATTTGGCAACTCCCATTTATGCCCCGGTATATTGCTTTGTTGATTTTTGATGATACTTGATGTTAATACCGTTAACGCTTCGTCTCTATTGGTTTTTTTGATCAATTCTGTGTATGATCTTAACATCCATCGAGCGCCATTCATATGCAATTCTGCACGCTCTTGAATGATACCTAAATAAAGATCAATATCTTTTTTAGCTACCTTCCGTTTTTTCAGTCCTTTTCTAGCAATAGGTAATAATTTATTCAAGATTAAATCACAACAGGTCACTTTCTCATCATTAAACCATGTGAATTTACTGTCGATTCCAAACCTTGCGGCTTTGCCAAAATTATCTCTAGCGTCTTCAAATGACATCAATTCTCTAATGTCTTCAATCTCATCAGCCATGCCTAAAGTAAGCCCTAGCCAAAAACATGCATTGGCCACCTCATCGAGCACAGTCGGGCCTGCTGGAATCACTCTATTCTCAATCCTAAGATGCGGTTTCCCATTTTCACTGATTCCATAACAAGGTCTATTCCATCTATAGACTGTAGAATTATGTACTTGAAGTGCCCTCAATTTTGGCACTTTGCCATCTTTTATAGCTTCTAAAGAATCTTCTGCTACATCCGAACTGATAAGTACTCTAAATCTGGAAATATCTTCTTTATAGATTTCCATAATTGATTCTTGCAACCAATCTTTACCAAAACTGACCCTCGGGCTTTTTTCTCTCATATGATCATGAGTAGTCCGCGTGTCCAGAGACTGCTGAAACAATGCAATCCTGCTTTCATGCCACAGTCTTCTTCCAAATACTATTGGCGAATTAGCCGCTATAGCCATTACTGGAGCAGTTACTGCTTGAGCTATATTATAGACTTTTACAAATTCGTCTGGTTCGACTTGAAGGTGGATTTGAAAGCTAGTATTACATGCTTCCAAAAGCGGAGAGTCGTGTTTTATCAATAATTCATCAATCCCAGTAAGTCTGAGCTCATAAGTATTGTCAACGAGCTGTTCATTTATGGCCTCCATCAAAGCTTTGTATCTTTTCTTTGGAGTAAGATTATCCATATCCAAATCAAATTTCCTCAGCGTAGGAAGAATTCCTGTTAGAACAATCTTTGTATCCATTGTATCCAGAACCTCTTGGATCTTGTCCAATTTGGAAGCATTCTCTTCATGGAGTTGACTAAAGCATTTTTCAGTCAATTCTCTGGGAGTAAGGTTTGTTTCAAGGTTAAATTTTGCTAGCTCTGTTTCTACCCAATCATATTCTTTCATTTTGTCCAGCGCTTCCATCGCAACACAATTGGGCTTAAAAGTATCTTTGTGGACAATGGCCATTTCTTGCTCGGCACCCATGCGCGTTATACCTTTGTCAAACCAATCATTCTCCAACATATACTCCAATGCTTGCACATCTTTTAAGAGCGACTTCACAAATTTTTGCATCTGTTTTTGATCAGTAACCTTCGATACTCTTTGTTCTCCCATTTCTTGGTGTTTTCATTTTGCTAGATCAATGTAAATATAATCATCAACTAGACCAAAAAAATGAGATTATTTTGAACAGCGTGGAATTGAAGCAACACTGGATTTAAAACAAAAGGCACTGAGCAAGATTTGTTGACCGCAATTTGTATTCCATTGAAATATGTTGCAGCAAATCGACAAAATACTACAACCTTCAGATTCTACTTTGAAGATAAGATTTATCATTAAAGACGCATGTCAAAAGATATTAGACACTTATTAGAGAGATTACAACAGTTATCAATAAGTTGATTACTAATGGTTTACATCTTCCTAATTTAGCATTGTCCAAAATATTTTGGGTGAAAAACAATTAAAATTTAAGATTATGAAAAAATCACTTTATGCCTTCATTTTATCTGGAGCCTTCTTGATGACTTTAATAGCAATTGGATGTATGGATCAAACCGCAAATGAAGAAAGTCAAATCACATCTTCGGATGAATCTATTGTATCCACAAGAAATGGCTACAATAACGAAGGAATTCAAAATGTAACGAATGCAATTCAGTTAGGTCTGATCGACTTAATGCAAGAGGATAAATTCAAAAACTTCATCAGAGAACTTTCTGAGGAAGCAGGTGAGGAGCAACAATATACTTTTTCTAATGAAAGCCTAGTTTCCTTGTATAATGAAGATGGTGACAACTTGGTTGAAAAAGTATATCAGTCGGCTTTATCTAATTCAAATAATGATGAAGACATTGCTTTATTAGCTCAAAATTCATTTGAATCCTTTAACATTGAAGAGGAAATTTTATATCCTTTTATTACAAACCCATTCGTCATGCAAGACTATCCACTTTCTGATGAATATGCTGATTGGGATGGATTGAGTCCTGAATATATTGCCTATGCAGCGGAAGAGGAAGAGAATTTATTTGGTTATCAATTAGATAATGAAAGTGGAGAAGCAAGTTATTTTGAATCAGAAGGCCTTAAATATACTTCTATACCTGGATGGTTTATATCTGTTGATCCCTCATCAGATCCGCCTAATCCTGAAGGTCCAATAGTAGTAACAGGGAGATGCCCTTGGACTTGTGAAGAGGGACAAAGTTGTAGTAGCTCTAATTCTGGACCTGTGTGTTCGATAGAATTATTTGGCTTTATATCTATTTTTGGAGCTGATTGCCCGACATGTGCTTCTAATTATTAAACCTATACTATACTCAGTATTGAAAATCAAAGAATTCATTATTAAATTAAGGTGCATGGTTTGAATGTCAGATGTTGAATTTTAGAGGTTCGAGGTATAGGGTTTAAGGTGCAAGGCTAGAAGTTGACATCATCAAGATAGACACGTCAACATCTAGCCATGCCTATCTCGAACCCTATACCTTAAACCTTACCTTTGTCAACATCTAACCATGCTAAACCCTAAACCTCAAACCTGAAAACCTTATACCTATAACATAAAAAAAGGGCAGCATCTTGACCTGACACTACCCTCATCATAACTAATTTCTATATTTCGTTATTTCGTTATTAATATTCTTTTAGTGATCGAACTTTCCTCAGATGTCACTCTGACCATATAGATTCCACCTAACAGATTTTGCACATCTATATTTGAACTACCTGCATTATTGATCAAGTTTTGTGTTATCACCATCTTACCTTGTACATCGAAAACACTTACGGTCGCATTGTCAGATAGATCATTATATTCTAAAGTGATAAAATTAACCGCTGGATTAGGATAAATTCTTACGTCTTCATCTTTCAATTCTTCCGTTGCTGTGACTGCACATTCTGCAGTTTCTTGAATTACTACTTCAATAAAGTTTGAAGAAAGTGCCGCACATGTACCATCGATATCAGATAATGAATTGCCTATCTGTACATACCCTGCATAAGCCAATCCATAAATTCTCGCAATACCAGGTTCCGCATTTTCAAAATTGATCGTTGGAGCCAAGGTTGGTGTGCCTATAATTTCATCATTTTCATCAGCCAAAATATAAGCATATACATCACCTCCGCCAGTCGTTGTAATATTCACAAAGTCATCCTCACCATCATTTGGGCAAGCCACAAGACTGCTTTCTGTACTGACTTCACCACCAACTATTCCTTCTGCTCTAAATATCGAAATGAAATTTGACGAAATAGAACCACATGCAATATCCAATGATGAGATTGATTCTCCGACAATCGGCGTAGTCTCTCCATTAGATGACCATCCCCATACATGACATTCTCCTGCTGGAGCTGCACTCAAGTCTAATGTAGGTCCGTCTTCCGTATTATGAAATGCAAGAATATTATCGTTATTATCCGTAATCACATACCAATATCCTAGCGCTGATGCTGTAGTTTCATGCATAACATCAAATACAACTGCACCTACACAGTAAGTCGCAGTATCCAATCCATTTGTAAGAGCCACTACTCCTCCGTCTGCTGCTTGTCTAGTGACAGTAATAGCATTCGAAAGTGCGAACTCACCAGTCAAATCATTTGCATTCAGACCTACATCTAAGCCATCAATCGTTTCGTAATATAGGTGCCAGATTAAGCAAACCCCTTCTCCTGCACCATCCAAATCAAATGGTCCCATTGGTGGAAGTCCAAGGATATTGCCATCTACATCTGTGATTACATAAGCACTGTTATTCCCCTGACCACCAGCAACTGTTACATTGATAGGATCTCCAATTCCGTCAACACAGATTGTTGTCGCATCAGTAGTAGAAATAGTGGCTCCTGCAACTCCTTCTGTTCTTATGATTCTAATAAAGTTATCAGATATAGCTTCACAGTCTCCATCAGCAAGCGTCGAAATATTATCTCCCATGACAGGATTCGGCTCTCCTTTGTAAGACCAGCCCCATATATGACATTCTCCTGTAGGCGCACCACTAAGATCAAGAGTAGGTCCATCTGCACTATTGTGATATCCGAGGATATTATCATTATTATCTGTAATGATGTACCAGTAACTTAAAGCCGTTGCTGTAGTTTCATGTTGAACATCAAATACAACGTTTCCAGCTATAAATGTACCTTCTTCGCTACCGTCACTAAGTGAGACTTGACCACCATTGGCAGCTTGTCTTGTAACTTCTATAAAGTTTGATAAAGCAAAATCTCCACTAAGATCATTCGTATTCATTCCAACTTCTAGACCTTCTACTGTAGTATAGTTTAGATGCCAGATTAAACAAACTCCCTCTCCAGCTCCATCCAAATCAAATGGTCCCATTGGTGGAAGTCCAAGGATATTGCCATCAACATCAGTGATTACATAAGCACTATTCTCTCCTTGTCCACCATCAACTGTAACATTGATCGGATCGCCAATTCCATCTACACAGATTGTAGTATCATCTAAAGTAGAAATCGTAGCAGCAATAGGTCCTGTTTCAGTTCTTGTAATCGTAATGAAGTTTTCAGAAATAGCTTCGCAGAAATCATCTGCCAAAGTTAAGATATTCTCACCAATGATCGGATCATCCAATCCTTTGAAACTCCATCCCCATATATGACACTCTCCTGCTGGCGCTCCACTCAAATCAAGCGTAGGTCCATCTGCAGTGTTGTGGAAGGCCAATATATTATCGTTATCATCAGTAATAATGTACCAGTAGCTAAAGCTTGTTGCAGTTGTTGTATGTTCTACATCAAATACGACATCTCCGGCCTCAAATGTAGCTGCATCCGTTCCATCATTTAAAAGAACCATTCCTCCATCAGGAGTCTCTCTAGTTATTGTTATAAAATTTGAAGATATAGCTTCACAAGTCCCATCTGCCAACGTTGAGATATTGTCTCCCATTACTGGCAAATCTTCTCCTTTATATGACCATCCCCATACATGACATTCTCCTGCTGGTGCTGCACTCAAATCAAGTGTCGGTCCATCTGCTGTATTGTGGAAGCCAAGGATGTTATCATTATTATCTGTAATGATATACCAGTAAGATAAATTTTGAGCACTTGTCTCGTGAGTCACATCGAATATGACTTCTCCTGCACAGAATGTAGCTTCTGTATCACCTGATGCTAAAGCTACTGTTCCTCCATTTGCGGATTCTCGCGTAACTGTAATAGCATTTGATAATGCAAAGCATCCTTCAAAGTCATTAGCATTCAAACCGACTTCTACACCTGAAACATCCTCATAAGTCAAGTACCAGATCAAACAAACGCCTTCTCCTGCTCCATCCAAATCAAATGGTCCCATTGGCGGAAGTCCTAAGATATTGCCATCCGTATCTGTAATTATCCATGCACTGTTACTTCCTACTCCTCCATCTACATCGATGCTTATTGGATCTCCTTCTCCGTCTACACATATTGTAGTTTCATCCATTGTGGATATAACAGCTGCCGAAGGTGTAATTCTAGTTATTGTTATAAAGTTTGAAGAAATAGCTTCGCAAGATCCATCTGCCAAAGTGGAAATATTTTCTCCCATTACTGGTAAGTCTTCGCCTTTGTATGACCATCCCCAAACGTGACATTCTCCTGCTGGAGCTGCACTCAAATCAAGTGTAGGACCATCAGCTGAATTGTGGAATCCGAGTATGTTTTCATTATTATCAGTGATAACATACCAGTAGGATAAATTTTGCGCGGTTGTCTCATGAGTCACATCGAATACTACATCACCTGCACAGAATGTGGCTTCTGTTCCTCCCGACGCCAATGCTACACTTCCTCCATTTGCAGATTCTCTTGTAACTGTGATCGGATTTGAAAGTGCATAACAACCTTCAAAATCATTAGCATTTAGACCTACTTCTACTCCTTGGACATCATCATATGTGAGGTACCAAATCAAACAAACTCCTTCACCAGCACCATCCAAATCAAATGGTCCCATTGGCGGAAGTCCCAAGATATTGCCATCCGTATCAGTAATTACCCAAGCACTATTCATGCCTGCACCTCCTTCGACAGAAACGTCAATAGGATCAGGATTTCCATCTACACAAATAGTAACATCTGTGGTCATATTAATAGAGAATGCTGCTAGTCCAAATGGGTTATTTCCTACCTCTACTGTTGTATTCAATACTGGAGCTGGGGTAAGATCATAAACGCTGACTTGATTATTTGCACCACCACTATGAGTAATGTATAATTTATCATCGCCACTTACTGCATAATTATGAGGCGCAGAGAATGGTGCATCTACCGGACTACCTACAAGCGTATTAGTAGCCAGATCAAGCGTATAAGTTGCATTCGTTCCTCCTTCAGAGATATTTCCTATATACAAATAAGTACCAGAGTTATTGATTCCTAAGCCATGTGCATTAGGAATATCTAGTTGTGTCACCAATGAAAGGTCACTTCTGTTGAATACATACAATTCACTTGCTCCCTGAGCGGCAACATATAATTTGTCATTATTAGAAGTCAAAGCAACATGTGGATCTTGTCCTACTTCAACTCTATCGGTCTCTTTAAAAGTAGTTGTACTATATTTCACTACGTAGTCATCATCTTCTGTTCCTAAGAATGTTACAAATGCTGCAGCATTATTAGGCATTAAAATCACATCATGTGGCTTATATCCAAGATCAAATAAATCAGTTGGTATCTCTACTGTTGCAATTTTTTCAAGCGTAGTAGGATTGATTACTGAAATCGTTCTATCCAATTCATTATTAACCCATAACTGCTGATTATCAGGACTGATCCACATATGGAATACACCATTGCCCACTTCTACACTGCCAGTATGACTGAAATCATTCGCGTTAAAAGCTGAAACATAGCCTTGATAATCACCTACTAGGTATGTGTTGTTTAAGCTATTATATACAACATACATTGGCTCGCCATCATTTGGCATGTCGTGCGTAGAGATTACTTTATCATTTTCACTATTGATCACAGATACAGTTCCTGAAGCTCTATTGGCTACGACTACTCTATTCTCAACATTATCTACAGCAGTATAAATATTTCCTGCGGTAACTTCACAATCTTCTGCCTCACAATCTAATCGAGTGATTGTAACCCAATTAGCTGAAATATCGCCACATATTGGATCACTCAAAGAAGAGATATGAGCTCCAACTACCGGTTCCGGAAGATCCATCTCATTCCAACCGTAGATTCTACAAACCCCTGGTGGTGCCCCATTGATATCAATCCATCCTCCATTGTTAGAATTGAACCAAGCTAAAATATTACTATTATCATCTGTAACTACAAACCAGTAATTCTGGAAAGTTGAAGTTGCAAAAACCAAATCAAAATCTATTTCACCAGCACATCCTTCATATTCTGTTCCTCCACTATCAAGCTCAATTGAACCACCGTCAGGCAGTGTTCTCAATACTGTAATAAAGTTATCTGATAATTCTTCGCAATCTTGACCTTCGAGACTATTTATTTGTTCTCCCATTACAGGTGTCGTTGTGCCTATTGAATTCCATCCCCAGACTCGACATTCTCCAGCTGGAGCTGCCGACAAATCTAGCGTACTTGTAGTCGAAGCATCTACCCAATCAAGAATGATATTATTTTCATTTGTGATGACATAGTAGTAATCAAAGTAGATATTCTCAGAAGTGTTCTGAACATCAAAAACTACATTGCCTGGACAATTAGAATAGATTGTCTCCCCATTTAATAAAGAAACCTCACCTCCATCTACCTCATCTCTTGTCACTGCAATGCTATTTGACAATTCGTAACATCCTTCTAAGTCTCCTGCATTCAATCCTACTTCTACCCCTTGCAATCCATCAGCAAAACTCAAATACCATATCAAACACACTCCTGTACCCGCTCCATCCAAATCAAACGGTGGGCCTGGTGGCAGACCTAATATATTCAATGATTGATCTGTGATTACCCATGCAGAGTTCGCACCAGCTTCTCCAGTTAAATTTACATTAATAGGGTCTCCAATGCCATCTACACATATCGTTGTAGGATCGGTAGTTGATATTGTGCCTCCTATTGCTTCATTTCTAGTTACCGTAATACTATTTGAGAAATCAAAACAACCATCCATATCAGCTGTATTCATACCTACTTCCATTCCAGTCAACCCATCTGAATAAGTCAAGTGCCAAATCAAACATGTGCCTGGACCAGCTCCATCTAAATCAAATGGTGGGCCTGGAGGTAGTCCTAAGATATTATTGCCTGTATCTGTGATTACCCAACCTGAATTAGATCCACTGTTGCCTGTTAATTCTACATCAATTGGATCTCCGATTCCATCTACACATATTGTGGTTGGATCATCGGTAGATATAGTTCCACCTATTTCTTCATTCCTTATTACTGTGATGTTATTTGAAAACTCAAAGCAGCCTTCCATGTCAGCAGTATTCTGCCCAACAGTCATTCCTGTCAATCCATCTTCATATGACAAATGCCAAATCAAACATGTACCTGGACCAGCTCCATCTAAATCAAATGGTGGGCCTGCAGGAAGTCCCAATATATTATTGCCTGTATCTGTGATCACCCAGCCTGAATTTGTGCCTGACTCACCTGTCAATGTAACATCGATTGGATCACCAATACCATCTACACATATAGTTGTAGGGTCTGTAGTAGATATCATTCCACCTATTGGCTCGTTTCTAGTAACTGTGATACTATTAGATAATTCATAACAGCCATCCATAGCAGCTGTATTCATTCCTACTGTCATTCCTGTCAATCCATCTTCATATGACAAATGCCAGATTAAACATGTGCCTGGTCCTGCTCCATCTAAATCGAATGGTGGTCCTGGAGGTAATCCTAATATATTATTGCCAGTATCAGTAATTACCCAGCCTGAATTTGTGCCTGACTCTCCTGTCAAGGTAACATCGATTGGGTCACCAATTCCATCTACACAAATCGTCGTAGGATCTGTTGTTGAAATCATTCCGCCTATTGCTTCATTTCTAGTCACTACAATACTATCAGAAAGGTCGAAACAACCTGAAATACTATCTAAAACACCACCGAGAGTATCGCCCATCACAGCACCATCATATCTCATATACCATATTAGACATGTACCTGGACCTGCGCCGTCCAAATCGAATATCGGCCCAGCTGGCTTCCCAAGGATCATGAAAGTATCATTAGTAATGATCCATTGCGAATTAGCACCTACAGCATCTTCAACTGTTATTTCAATAGGATCAGGAACGCCATCTACACAAATTGTAGTTTCATCGTCTGTAGACAATGTTCCACCATCTGGTTCATTTCTTACTACCGTAATGCTATTTGATAATTCATAACAACCATCCATATCAGCTGTATTCATCCCAACTGTCATTCCCGTCAATCCATCTTCGTATGACAAATGCCAGATTAAACATGTGCCTAGTCCTGCTCCATCTAAATCAAACGGTGGGCCTGGTGGTAGGCCTAATATTATGTTTGCGGTATCTGTGATTACCCAACCTGAATTTGCTCCTGCTTCTCCTGTTAAAGTCACATTTATTGGGTCACCTACACCATCAACACATATTGTAGTTGGATCTGTTGTAGAGATTGCACCACCCAAAGGTTCATTTCTTTGTACCGTAATACTATTTGATAATTCGAAACAGCCATCCATATCAGCTGTGTTCATTCCTACTGTCATTCCTGTCAATCCATCTTCATATGATAAATGCCAAATTAAACATGTACCTGGTCCTGCTCCATCTAAATCAAACGGTGGGCCTGGTGGAAGTCCTAATATATTGTTGCCTGTATCTGTGATTACCCAGCCTGAATTTGTGCCTACTTCTCCAGTTAAAGTCACATCAATTGGGTCGCCGATACCATCTACACATATTGTTGTAGGATCTGTTGTGGAAATTGTGCCACCCAAAGGTTCATTTCTTTGTACCGTAATACTATTTGATAATTCAAAACAGCCATCCATGTCAGCTGTATTCATTCCTACTGTCATTCCTGTCAATCCATCTTCGTATGACAAATGCCAGATTAAACATGTCCCTGCTCCTGCGCCATCTAAATCAAATGGTGGTCCTGGTGGAAGTCCTAGTATATCGTTGTTAGTATCTGTAATCACCCAGCCTGAGTTAGTGCCTGCTTCTCCAGTTAAAGTCACATCGATTGGGTCGCCGATTCCATCTACACATATTGTTGTAGGGTCTGTTGTAGAGATAGTGCCACCTAGAGGTTCGTTTCGAGTAACTGTGATTTCATTGGACAAATCAAAGCAACCTGTCATGTCACTTATGTTATTGCCTACGATATTGCCCGCCAATGTGCCATCATGCCTGATGTACCAAATCAAACAAACTCCTGCACCTGCTCCATCCAAATCAAATGGCCCTCCCGGAGGTGTGCCTAATATGTTATTTCCTGTATCTGTAATAATCCATGCAAAGTCGGATCCTGTAGAACCAACAATAAGAACATCAATCGGATCTGGAATTCCATCTACACATATGGTTGTTGGATCTAGTGTAGATATTGTACCTGCATCTACTGAGCATTGCGAATAGCTCATTTGACTAATAGCCGTGAAAGCTATTAAAATGAGCATAATTTTCTGTAAAATGATTTTCATTAGTTTGTGAATTAAGGTTAATAATTAGGCAATACTCATTCTGTCCATCTCACTGTTGAGATAGAAGAATAGGGGTGAATTTTAATGTTTGAACTTCTGACTACTCGTCAGATATTATTTGAACTCTAGATATCTTTAATGTGATATCAAAACTCATATTATTGTTATTCTTATTTACTTCAAATTATGACATACATATCCAGAACGCATGCTGATCAAATGACGTCATAAATTGATTATTTTTCTTAATTATTGGGTATTGAACTTAACTGCAAATTGCACTCCTGTACTATACAAGTTTACTTGACCTGCTCCAATTCCTGTCAATGGAAATTGAAGATAAGGCGCAATTTGTAAAGATGTATTATTTGAAAGTACTTTTTGATATCCTATTGCGAATCTACCTACACCGACTAAGTGGGTATTTTCATCTTCTTTATTTACTTCCATAAATTCTGGTGGTCTTACCAAAGCGTCATCATATTTGAACCCATACCATTCTGAGTGGAGCATATAACTATTGATGCCCAGATCTGTAAAAAAGCCACTTTTTCTGAAGCCATTTATATAATAAGAAAGACCAATTGGTATCTCGATCACATCACATTTTGCATCCATTCGCATAGGCTCTATATCTTTCATCCACCCACCTTCCATGGTGTACTCAGCTCCAGCTCCTTTATATATTTTTCTACTAAATGCTATTCCTGTACTCACTTCAAACTTGTCAGCGAATTGGTACCCAACCTTAGCGCCTACACTCCAGCCTACCTTAGATTCTTGAAATAACCCAACTGATGACCATTCAGGATTTGCAAATACAGTCAATGTGAATCTATTGGAAGTTGTCAATAAAATGGGTGTAGTAGGTGTTTTACTTGGTTTTAGATTAAATGATTCTAAACCCAAATTACCTGTGTCAAACATTTCAAAATCTTTATTGACTAAGGAAGTAATGTTTAAATATTCAATTTTTGCTTGAGGCTTAATCGGCTGTAGTTTTTTGATTAATTCTACTGCTTTGTTCTCGTCGATAATAATGTTGTTGTTCTTTTGATGATCATTATGCACTGATTCTGTTTGCGAATCAATACTGACAATCTCATTACCTATAAGATTGCCAGTATTTTCGCTTTGAAAACTGTTTTGAGCACCTATATTACCACTGCCCTCTTTAGAGTCAGTTGAAATATATTCTTCTTGTACTTTTGGTTGAGTATTTGAATTCAAAGTATTTTTAGATGGTATTTCAACTACATCCTTCTGCGTACTTTGGATTTCATTTTGTTCTTTTACTTTTTCATTTAATATGGAAGTGGTGGCGATAGCTTCTTTATCCATATCCTTATTAAAATTTAAATAAGAGAATAAACCAATTACTGCCACTAGTAAAACTAGCCCCAAGAGGAAAAATAGAAACCTCTTCTTACCTTCTTTTTTATCCAACTTCTCTTCCATCAAAGTCCATGAATCTGAGTTGTAATCAAATTCATGTCTTTCTGCCCCTTCTCTAAAAAGAGCATCTATATCCTTGGGATTAAAATCAGGCATGCTGCAGTTTTAGTTGTTTAGTAATCATATCTCGCAGATGAGCTCTGGCCTTTGATAAATTGGACTTAGAGGTCCCTACGGATATATTGAGTGTCTTTGCGATTTCATGATGTTTGTAACCATCGATTACGTACATATTGAATACTGTTCTATAAGCAGTCGAAAGGGACTGTACCAAATTGATCAATTCTTTATAACCGATTCTACTAAGGATGTCTTCACGATCTGATATATTCTTTGCATCTTCTATCTGGGATTTCATTTGCAATCTTTTTTGTTTTTTCATGTAGTCAATTGATGTATTCACTACTATTTTTCTAAACCAAGGTTTGAAGTCATATTGGGGATCATATTTTCCTATCCTTGTAAAAGCTTTCATAAAACTATCATTCAAAACATGGATGGCTTCGTCTTCATTTTTCACATATCGAATACCAATACTCATCCCATAGGCATAAAACAGCTTGTACAACTCTTGTTGACTATTTCTGTTTCGTTTTTTACAGCCTTTTAAAATATGGTGAAGGTTTTCCTCCATAATATTTGAGCTTCGGTTTTAAATTTTGTTTCCTAATAAAAAACTAATTATACTTCCCTATACCTAAGGTTGATCGAAATGGTTGCCTTGGGTATCCAAATAAAATTAAAAATACCATAAATAATTTAGATATGTGTGTCAACTAATTGACGTAAGTAATTGAAAAATAAATGATTGGCGAAACATAAACAAATTCACTATTATGAAACTTAGTGTTGCTTATAAACATGGAAGATTTCTCCACAAGGTCGAAATTGTTGTGTTTTGTAACATTATTGATCCCTCCACTTCGGTCGGGATGACAATGCTAGCAATAATGTATATTGTACAAAAAAAGGCAAAATCATGACTACGGTATCTTAGCAGATTCGAAAACCAATCAACGACACTGAATAAAAAAAAGCTGCTCGGTGCTTTACGTGGGGACTGACTGATCATCAAAGATGTGATAGCGATAGCTATCAAAGGAAGGAACGCGTAAGCCGGTGGGTGGATATAGTGAAGCACTCGTAGCATAGCATTTAAAGCGCCTATATTTTTTGTTTCGTTTTTTAGAATGAAAAAATGAAAGCCCGTCTGGCGAAGACAATGATCAATTAATAGACTTTACACCAAGTTTACTCGCAAAGTATATAAAACGATTATATAATTTAGAAAAGATTGATAGAAATAACATTTCGTTTAAGACCAACTATTAAAAAGGCAACTTGAAATTAAGTTGCCTTTTTTAATTTGTTTGCATTAGTTCTTAATGACTATCCTGTGGTATTCTTTGTTCTTCCAATTTGTTTCTCATGAAAAATAAGATTCCGAAGAGTATAATAAGTATACCAGGTAAAATTGCAATATTGTCAAGTGTATTTTGACCTGCTGCTAAATTAATAGCATCCTCAGAAAGTCCTTGTGCTGTAGCTATTGCCTTCTCTTTATCCAACCAACCGCCGATGACTGGTAATGAAAATCCTGTTACCAACATACCCATTCCACCAATGATTGACATCCCTAAAGCGCCAGTCTTGTCACAATATTCACTTACAAAACCTATCATTGTAGGCCAGAAATACATCACACCACAAGAGAATAAGAAAGCACCAAGGTATACCAATGGTCCATTCGCAACGGATAAAACGCCAAGTGCTATTGTCGCTATTATTGCAGAGATAAATAAGACTCCTATTGGATTAAACTTATGTATAACTGGTCCTGCAAAATATCTACCTATAGCCATCAGACCAGTCACTAATGCTAATATTATTAATGGCGGTGCTCCTGCATTCTCCAGAAGTGGCTGAATAAATTGACCTGTTCCTAATTCTGTAGTAGCACTTAATCCCATACATACTAGCATAAATATGAAAAGAGGAGTTGCCATAGCAGAAATATTTTCGCCTATATCAGAAGCGATATTCTCAGCTTTTGGAAAGCTTTGTCCCATAATCAAATAGCCATAAAGTATAGTCGGAATAAACATAACTGCAATTTGAGCTTGCCATCCCATCCCCATACTTGTCATGAATTGAGAAATCAATGCACCAATTACAATTCCTCCTGGAAACCAAACATGAAACTTATTAAGCATGGTAGTCCTATTGGTCGTGTACATATCAGCTATCAAAGGATTACATGCAGCTTCTACCGCACCATTCGCAACACCAATTAAAAAAGTGGAAATTAAAAAAGGTAGAAAACTAGTAGATACAATAGTCAATATCAAACCGAGTAAATGACAGATAAATGCTGCCCACATTAATGGTTTCGGACCAACCTTAGGATATATTAATCCTCCAACTATCATAGAAAGTGGAAAACCTAAGAATGCCATTTGGGCCATGATGCCTAATTCCCGATTTGTAAAAGCGAATTCTGTTCCTAATTCTCCCATTATTCCCGCCCTTATTCCAAATGTCATTGCTGTGACTGTAAGTGCCACGCAACTTGCCAAAAAGAGTTTTGATTTATCAATAGATGTACTTTCCATGAAGATGTTTTAGTTAGAGTATGTTCAAAAATTATTTTGTGTTGAAAATCAATAGTTTGAGGTTCTGGCAAAGTAATTTGAAGCGAGTTTGGCGAGCCAAATAAGTGCTAAATTGCAAAGTCAGGTTCATAAAATATTTTTTTTCAACCGAAAAAAATTTAACCATACTCTTAGTTAGTAGTTTGTTTTAGATCTGTAATATACACATAGTGTAAAACTTACAAAAACTAAAATCAATATATGGATTCATATCCCAAACAAATATATATTTTTAAACGAATTTTGACTTAAACCATATATTTTTTTATCAAATATGAAAAAAGTGATTATAAATCTGTCTGTAAATAAACTCTATATACTTGGTGATAAAACGCAATGTGTTTTTTACACTGTTAATATTTTACATTATTAATCTTTTGGCAAGGAATGTGCCTTTATAGCTATGTTCAGATTATTAAGGAGAATACTTAAGCAATTTCGAATTAATATGGCCGGTCAACTGGGGGGTTAGACCGGTCTTTTTTTATTTGGCTAAATCGCAGAACTGTTCAATCGCTCAATCTCTTTTTATTTAAAATAGCCTGAAAATACTTTCTACTGAAATTTTCATTCTTCAAGACTCAATTCATTTTGCGGAATTGTAGAACTGCTGAATCGCTTTTATTTTATATTTGACTTTTAGTTTTTCACATTTCTTCGAAATCTATACTTCATGTCGAATTCTGAACTAATTCAAAATACTATTCAATTTGTAAAAGAAACATTGGCTGATGCCGAAGGTGGGCATGATTGGTTTCATATTGAGCGTGTTTATAAAAATTCGCTACTTATTGCTAAATCGGAAGAAGTAGATACATCAATTGTGGCAATAGGTGCTTTGTTACATGATATTGCTGATTCAAAATTTCATGGTGGGGATGAATCTGTTGGTCCTAAAGTAGCTAGGGAGTGGTTGTCAAGTCAAGAGACAGATCTTGATATAATCGAACACGTCATTCAGATTATAAAAAATATCTCTTTCAAAGGGGGTAATCAAAATCAAGCATTTCGTTCTTTAGAATTGGATGTTGTTCAGGATGCGGATCGACTAGATGCTATCGGTGCTATTGGGATCGCTCGGACATTCAATTATGGTGGATATAAGGATATGAAGATTTATGATCCTGATATTCAGCCAAAACTGGATATGACAAAGGAGGAGTATAAAAAGTTGAAAGCGCCAACGATAAATCACTTTTATGAGAAGTTATTACTGCTTAAGGATCGTATGAATACAGAGACAGGTAAGCGGCTTGCTCAGAAGAGGCATGAGTATATGGAAGGTTTCTTGGAGCAGTTTTATGGGGAATGGAATGGGGAGGTTTGATGGGATTTTATTATAAGTCATTGGGATGTAAGATATACTCGAAGATAGCCAAAATTAAGATTTAAAAATTCATCGTTATGATGTTGAGAATTGATAAGCCATAAATTAATTATGTTTTGATGTCCGCTTACTAAGAGTGAGAATTAAATGCTAGCCTACATTAAAAAACAAAAGCCATCCGATATTCGAATGGCCATGTTTCATTTATATAGTAAAATCTTCTATTTATTGTTTTATAAATTTAAATTTGCTCTGCCCTGAAGAGCTTTGCAAACTCACTATATAGATTCCAGTTTTAGGTATAATTCCTTCCAAAGAAATAGGCATTGTCTGAATTCCTTCTTCAAAGCGTTGATTCGGGATTTGATAAATTGTCTTTCCAGTAATATCATAAATGACAATGTTTAAGTCAGAAGCTTCCAGTAATTCAAAAGACAATTCAAAATAATCAGAAACTGGGTTAGGCAATATTTTTCCAGCCTGAATAGGCGGTTCACCTACTTCATAGATACTAGTTATCAATTGCTCATCCAATTCATCGAAATAGTCTTGAGGTAATACATTGACAGAAATACCCTCCATAAATCCAAATGTTCGTACCGCTTGATGATCTTCTTCCAAATTCATAGTATTGGGATTATATTCATCTGATCCCAAATATGTCTGATAATAAAGTTTGCTTTCCTGATTATCTGGATTGTCTTGCAGTTCAACTAATACCCCCGGAGGTGCTTCTGCGCGAATAATCATTTCTACAGCATCATCGGCAACCAACCCATTTATCACTTCCGCTACATAGCCATTCCAATCTGGGAGCGCAGGTTGGCTTCCATCCCAGGCAGCATCGGCAGGGGAGGTTTGCATAAAAGGGATGAAATTAGGATATACAACATTAGTACTTTGATAGACAATTGCAATGTAGGTCACATAAGTGAAAACTTGTGTTTCAGAAGCAAGACCACAAGAACAAAAAGTATTAGAATCCTCAGTTTCTAATTTTAAGTTTCCAATTCTAATTTCAACTTCTGAGAAATCATCACTATAATTAATTGTCAATGTAGCAACAGTATCTGGGTCAAAACAAGCTTGGGCAGTTTGGCTATAGAAAATAAAAGCCAAAAGCAGCGAGAATGAAAGTAAAGAATTGGTAGTCGAAAAAATAGAGTGTAGTGCTTTATTCATAACTTATTCTTTTGGTTAAGTAATAAAATGGAGGCAATCCAAACTTGGCAAATCAAATGATTTTGGTCATTCTTAGAGATATATGATCCTCCTTTGATTAATTCAAAATAAGCTATTTAATTGACGATAATCTGTATTTAAGTAATACTACGCAAAGATTAAGTAGAAATACGTAGCCCCTAAAGAAGGCAATTATTGGGGTCAAACTTTGACATTATGTACAATTGATCAAAGTATTACACGTATTAAATGGAATATGTTTTCTAGAGTTGGAAGGACTAGTGGCTCAAGCCATAAGTTATTGATAGTTAAAATGAGTCTATTTTTTCTTTAGTCAAGGATTGAGAAAGGAAGATAGCCGTAGCTACCTGACTGACGAAAGACGAAGAATCAAGGAAAAAGT
>Ga0256847_1000231_pt1 | contig 38695 bp, 39 predicted proteins | sample TeddybearmetaG_FD_189099 | JGI IMG/M metagenome (GOLD analysis project Ga0256847, IMG submission 189099) | Hydrothermal vent microbial communities from East Pacific Rise, Pacific Ocean - Teddybear | ecosystem: Environmental > Aquatic > Marine > Hydrothermal vents | place: Pacific Ocean: East...
GTATCAGGTTGAGGGTTATCTGTTGTATCTGTATGGGATCACAACGCACCTTTTCCAAGACCCCGTGAATAGAAAACTCCAACTCTATACCCTGCAATCGCGCATCACCTTCGACGAGCGGCTTAAGATCCATAACCAGTGATCCCAGGTCTTCCAGATCTTTGCGTGCTGTTTCCTTACGCATAAAACGTTGTACCCGTTCAATTACTGCACCCGCCCGCAGGGACTGCGCAGCCAGTTTTTTTAGAGCTTGTGACAATCGCGCCTTATCAAAATTATCTTTTTCCAGCATACGTATACAGGCCTGCGTATACAGAGCGATGGCCGTTAGAGGCTGATTGATTTCATGGGCGATGCTGGCCGTTAGCTCTCCCATGTTGCTCACTCGACCAGCATGTGCCAACTGGGATTGCTGCTCGAGAATTTTTGAATGTGAGGCTTCCTGGTCAGTAATATCATGAATAATTCCAGAAAAATGAGATCCATCATCATCCACTATCTCATTAATCGCCAGATAGATAGGAAACACCCGCCCACCTTTTGTTTGTGCGGTAAGGTTTCTGCCAAGACCTATAATTTTTGCGTCACCGGATGATAGATAGTTGGAAATATAGCTCTGATGCTCGCTCCGATATGGCTCAGGCATAAGGATTGTCAATGGAGCAGCAATTAGTTCCTTCTCGGTATACCCAAAGGTAACAAGCGTGGCATTGTTGACGTGTTGAATAATGCCGTTGGCATCAATTATAACAATTGAATCAACCACTGAATCCAACACCCGCCAGATGTTTTTCCTCAGCCACAACTGTGTTTTATTTTCCATCAACTCCCCCATGATAGACAAATAATACCTTGAAGAAGATTAAACTGAAATAATCCTTGTTGGCAGGTGACTCTGCACCGATACTCAAACGAGCTATGAGGCCACTACACTACTATCTGTTAAGCAATGCCTCCTGGTTTTATTCTTGGGGCGTTCAGTCCGTAATATTTACCTGGCTCATCACTATCGTTCTACACACCGAAGCGAGACTGGTAGGTTTTGCCCAGATGGCAATTCTGGTACCAGCAACCCTGCTGATGTTGGTTGGCGGTAGTCTGGCAGACTATTATGGTGGACGGCGCATAGCCTTAGTGGCTCAAAGCTGTGCAGTCAGCGGCCCCTTATTTTTAATTCTGATGATAAGTCAGGATGCCCTCTCCTATACATCCATTTTGGTTTATGCGGTGGGCATGGGATGTGTGCAGGCATTTTTAACGCCCGCGCGGGATGGACTGCTCAACCAGGTAGCCGAGGGTAAAATACAACGCCGCGTAGCACAGGTCAGTATGATCCAGTTCGGAATACAAATGCTGGGCTTTCTCACCGCCTCTTTTGCGGATGAGGCTGGTGCCAGAATAATTCTGGGCATTCAGGCACTGGTTCTTGTCTCAGGTGTTTTTGCACTTTACCGAATTCAACTTCCGGAACCCAGGCGCATTCCACGAGAACACCATTTTTTGAAGGAACTGGTTTCTTCCATAGCAGTTAGTTTTCAGATGATACGTAAATCCAGAGCCATGCGCGCAATCGTCGTTCAAAACTGTGCAATGGGCGTATTCTTTATGGGCACCTATATTGTCAGCCTGCCGCTATTGTTACGAGAGGTGTATCAGGGCTCTGCACAGGAGCTGTCATGGCTGAACGCAACAAATTCCTTGGGGCTGGTTGTAGCGATAACCGCATTAATACGGTTCGGTGACATTAAACGCCAGGGGCGGGCACTGTTGTTGGCTCAGGGTCTTGGCGCGATCGTATTGGTTGCCGCTGGTCTATTCGATAACCTGGTGGCCCTTAATCTGGACATATTCTGTTGGGGTCTGTGTGGTGGCGTGGCCATGACAATGTCCAGAACCATTATGCAGGAAAGCGCTCCGCCAGATATGCGGGGTCGTATGATGGCGTTTTTCTCATTCTCTTTTATGGGCTCAGGAGCAATCGGGGCCCTGTTTAGCGGCTACCTTGTAAGCGAGATCGGCCCAGCTCACGCAATTGCTATTTCGGCACTGTGTATGCTGTTTACCATTTCTCTCGTTGGTCTTCGATCAGGACTCTGGCAACACTCTTAAGGTTCTGCATACCGTAGTTTGAAATGTTTCATATTCATAATATGATAAGCCCTCCCAAACCACTGTGCCGTATATGCGACGATCAAGCAATTTAAGTATCCCGATGGCGATAATCACACTCTATTACGTGCTGTTTATCGGATTTTTTATCTGGTTGATCAATGCCTATCCCCAAACCCGGGGTTATCTTCCAATCGGTGGTATTGATGACATGATGTCGGCAGTCGATGACAGCTTTGAAATTGTGGAAACATTCCGCAGATCTGCCACTGAGTTTTCCATCGACCCCAACGGAGCACTTAAGCTGTTTTTTGCAACCATCGGCACTGCAATATTAATGATACCGGTATCCTGGGTCTACATTCTGACTAATCGCGCCTCTAAAATAGAACAGTCATTTGTGCAAACCATTGTTGTTCTTCCCATAGTAGTTACCGGCATCGCCATGGTTGTACAAAATAGCCTGGCACTGGCTTTCAGTCTGGCAGGTATAGTAGCTGCGGTACGTTTTCGTTTCACCCTGGAAGAGCCATCACATGCTCTCTACATATTTACCGCTATATCCATTGGACTAGCCGCGGGCATAGGAGACCTGGGAGTGGCGGGCGTAATATCCATGACCTTCGTTTATGCCGTTCTCGTATTATGGAAACTTGACTATGGCAGGTCGTTTTCCGGCCCTTTCTTTTCATTACTCAGTCGACGTAATCGGGAGGATGCTGATTGAGTGCTCGCACCGGCTTCACAACAGCTTTGCTGATGATAGGTTTGTGCGCATCCGAAGCCATACATGCGTCCGGGATTCTTTCTGGACATCGCATGGGTGTGACGCACTTAATGCAATGGGAGTTGCCGAAGAGACTTAAGGAGATTTCCGGGCTGGCACTATCCTCAGATCATCGTCTGTACGCACACAATGATGAATCTGCAACTATATTCGAACTGGATTACGAACATGGAAAAATTGTCCGAGAATTCAGGATTGGTAAGATAAAGGATGACTTTGAAGGCATTGCCGTAGTTAACAATTATATATATCTTCTATCCAGCAAGGGTACTCTGTACAAAAGCCCTATTGGAAAGAACGGCGAGCGCACAAACTTCCAACGATTCAAAACGGGGTTACGTAAACAGTGCGAATTCGAAGGATTAACCTACCGCGCTTCTACCAACTCGCTACTTCTTTTATGCAAAACACCTTACAAAAAAAAACACAAACACCAGGTGCAAATCTATAGCTGGTCCTTGGATTCCCTGTCCGTTACAAAAAAAAGTACTATTCGTATTGACGACAGACCAATACTAAAAAAACTGCACAGCAAACGTATACGACCTTCCGGCCTTACGATTGACAACAAAACCGGAAACATTTTATTAATAGCTTCCGAGCAAAAAGCGCTTATAGAATTAGACGCCACTGGCAATCTTGTTAAAGTCATTAAATTTCCTCTGCCGGACCAACACAGGCAGCCAGAAGGTATCGCCTTATCCGAAAACGGAAAATTGTTTATCGCGGATGAAGGCGGTAAGCACAAAGCACGTTTATCAATCTATTCACAGAAGGATTAAGCAACTTGCGCCAAAAAAGCCTAATTATCGTCCACGGCAATTCCAACAAGCCGGAGGCTGAATCATTGCGTCTAGTTACCCTCGACGCAGTACGCTCAGGATTACAACGGGAATCTAAATCACAGCTTGCTGCTTTTGACTCTTTAACCACACATTTTCCATATTTTGCCGATCTAACACAGCCTTACTCTACCGGCGAAAAAATTAACTACGATGCCAGGCAGGATCTCGAAGACCTGCATACTACTCTTGCGGCACTGAAGCAGTTAAAAAAGAAGAAGAACTTCTCTCTGTCTGCTTATGATCGACTTCCGGGCAAGTCAACCTTGAAGGAATTTGCTGCCAGTGTCTCTGCCCCGTTGTTACGTGCAGTAGGGCTATCCAAAAATGTCATCTCCAAAATGGACAAGGCGCTCGGTGCTTACTGGTCCGGGGAAGGAGATCTGAAGGCAAACATCCTCAAGCGAATTCAACACAGTATGCTCAAGGCCACGCAACGTGATGATGACATACTACTGGTCTCAAACGGTGCAGGTAGTATTTACACCTATGACGCGCTGTGGCAATTGTCTCATCTGGATATGTTTAAGGAGACCGGCACCGGTAAAATTAACACCTGGATCACGCTTGGCTCTCCATTAGGTGACCCAACAGTGCAAAGCCTCCTGGAAGGCGCCGATTGCCCAAGTTCCAGAAAATACCCTGGTAACATCCGCAACTGGCTCAATTTTTCTGCGGAAGACGACTATATGAGTCACGACAATACAGTTCGTGATGATTTCTCAGAAATGATTGATAACAACCTGGTGGAGGATATCAGGGATACGCGGATTTATAATCTGGCAGTGCGCTTCCAGTCCTCCAACCCGCATCACTCCCTGGGCTACTTAAACCATCCCAGCATAGCTAACGCCGTAAACCAGTGGTTGAAAAACACCGCGCGATCCTAAGACTGGGCAGATACAATATTTTTTAACAGAGTGTATGAATTCAGACGGTCTGAAAAATCATAACAGATGGTAACCGCCATAATTTCGTCCACACCAAAATCGTCTGCTAACTGATTCAGTTTGTCGCGCACCTGTTCAGGCGTTCCAATGGCAGACATTTTTCGCCGAGACGACACAAAATTCAGCTCTTGCCCAGAGTATTGATAGTTACTGGCATCTTCGATTGACGGAACCCGAACATTTACTTCCTGTTTCAAAAAACGCAAAAATGTCACTTCTCTGCATTTTGCCATAGCAAGCGCATGTTCCTCAGTCTCTGCGCAAATCACATTCACGGCTAAACAACAGTAAGGGTTCTTCGCAATCTGTTTGTCGCCGCCCCATTTTTCATCAAAACGTGTTCGGTAGAGATCAAATATTGCAGGGTTCATTTCACCATTGATAAACAAGGCAAAGCTATAGGGCAAACCAAGCTCTGCTGCCAGCAATGCACTTTCATGGCTGGTACCGAGCATCCAGATTTCTGGTGGAGTGCTTACTACCGGAGTAATTTTTGGCGTGTAGGATTCAGAATGAAATGCCTCACTCAAACGCACCACCTGTTGCGGGAAATGCCTGGAATCTGCACCACCATGGGGTGACAGGGCCTGGGTCACTTCCATTTGCCCACCCGGAGCCCGCCCTACACCTAGATCTATTCTTCCGGGGTATAGACTGCTTAGCACTGCAAAATTTTCCGCAACCTTGTGCGAGCTGAAGTGGGGCAACATCACACCCCCTGATCCTATGCGGATGGTTTGTGTAGCTGCACCAATGGCCGAAAGCAAAACCTCAGGCGCGCTCCCTGCAAGGCTGGATGTACTATGGTGTTCGGATACCCAAAACCGCTTATACCCAAGCTTTTCTGCATGCTGTGCCAACCGGATTGTTTCATGCAAGGCATCCGTTGCGGTTCCCCCTTCCCGCACCGGAGACTGGTCAAGTACAGACAGGATATAACTCATACCGCAGTCGCTGCTTTATAGGACGGACGAGCACTAATGTGTTCCCAATAGCGTTCAACGTTTGGCGTTAACACCTCATTTATATCCAGCGACAGGGCGAGATGGATAGCATAAGCCACCGCAATATCCGCGATCGTAAACCGTTCTGCGCACAAATATTGTTTGCCCTGCAATGCAGTTTCTACGCAGCGCATTCGGGCCAGAAACCATTTTTTGTAGTCTTCTGCCACCTGGGGAATGCGTTTTTCCTCAGGTTCCAGAATGGTGTATCTCAGCACCAGTGTTTGAGGAAAAGTTAGTGTCGCATCACTGCGATGCAACCAATTCAGATAATCTCCATATTCTGGATGTCGGCTGTCCAGTGCTAGCGATTCACCGCCATAACAATCCACCAGATACTGGCACATAGCAGCAGATTCAGTCAGCGTTTGCTGTGTTTCGGCGTTTTTATCTACCAGACACGGCACCGTACCCAGAGGGTTAATTTCCTTATATCCTGGAAAGGTGTAACGGGGCGGAAAATCCATAACAATCAGCTCAAAACCCAGGTTCATCTCTTTCAAAGTCCACAATGGACGTACGGACCGGGAACCCTTGCAGTGATACAATTGAATGCTCATATTTTAGCTTCCTAACAGCAGAGGGACGAGATGTTTACGGTGGTGCGCGGCATCGCCAAACAAAAACTGGCTACACAGCGCGCGACGCAGAAAAAGCTGGGCATCACATTCATAGGTAAATCCAAAACCGCCGTGGAACTGCACGGCTCGATCACCGGCAAATACGGCAGCCTCACAGGCTTGTGCTTTCGCCATGCGCACTGCGGTCTCCCTGTTCGGCGTGTCCCACACTGTAGCTGCGTGATATACCAGTGAGCGGGATGACTCCAGCCCCAGCAATATATCCACCGTAGGGTGCTTGAGCGACTGATACGAACCAATTAATTTGTCAAATTGTTTGCGGGTATTGAGATACTCGACAACAACATTGAGCACTGCCGCGACTCCCCCGGCAAGCTCGGCAGCCAACAACAGATTCGCCACCATATTAACGTGCGCAAGAGTAGAACTAGCGCTATTTACAGGCAACAGATTTTCAAGCGGCACATGTATCCCATCCAGGTTTAGTCGATAACTGCGTTTTGTTTCATCCAGAATGGTTTCACGCTGTAGCGCCTCAACTGAATATGCACTTTTTTCAACGACAACGAGAGCTGATTCTCCCTCATATGTTAACGATACAACTAACAAGTCGGCCTGGGCTGCATCAAACACAAATGTTTTGCTTCCCGATAACTGTAAGGTTTCACCATTCAGAATAGCGGTACACTGAAGGTCTTCCAGGTCCCAACTTCCACTGTCTTCTGTAAATGCCAGACTTCCAATAGAACCCTCGCAGAAAGCAGGCAGCCACCGCGCCTTATGGCTATCGTTACCACCCTGCAATATTGCCTGACTGGCAAGCGTCGTAGACACCAGGGGAGTAGTTAACAAATGTCGGCCCATCGTTTCTACTACCGGAACAAGGGCAGAAAGGCCCAGTTCGCTACCTCCGAATGCCTCGGGTATAGCAATACCGGCCCATCCCAGCGTTACAATTTCCTGCCATATTTTTTCATCAAATCCCGTTTCGCTTTCCAGTAGATTACGAACTTTGTCTATCCCGGATTTTTCACGACAAAAATTTACCGCAGTGTCCAGCAACATTACCTGTTCATCACTAAAACTAATTAAGGCTGTTTTTGCGCTCTGACTTTCTGACATACCTACCCCTTAACCTTTCGGTAACCCAAGTACTCTTTCACCAACAATATTGGCCTGAATCTGGGAGGTACCCCCACCAATAGTTGCAGAGAAAGAATTTAAGTAAGAACGTGGCCATCTGCCACCGGCTATTGCCTGGGGATCACCTACAAAACGTGCCCCATTAGCACCCTGCAAGCCGATGGCAAACTGGCACAATCTGCGCCGTAACTCTGTCGATCTTAACTTACCCGACATGGCAATGGCACTGGGACGCTCGGAAATCAGTGCTGGAATACGCGCCCGTACTCCACTAAGTTTATTGGCCTTTTCTTCTATCAGAAAACGTACCAGCTGTTCTTTTACCCAGACGTCTTCAATTGCTGGCGCGCCATCTCTCTGCGCCACCCTGGCCAGTTCTACAACATCTTTAACCTTTAAATCTACCATCGATATTCCACCGGCCTGCCCTCCGGCTGCACCGCGCTCAAACATCAGGGTGGTCATTGCAACCTGCCACCCCTCACCCTCATTACCTATCAGACAACTGGTCGGAATACGGGCGTCATTGAAGAATGTTTGAGTAAAACCATACTCTCCCGTGAGTTTTCTAATAGGTTGCGTCTCAATTCCAGGAACCTGCATAGGTGCCAGAAAAAAACTCAGCCCGGCATATTTACTTTCGGTATCTGGGTTGGTGCGCGCTAACAGGATCATGTATTTCGCGTAAGAACCCAGGCTGGTCCAGATTTTACTGCCATTAATATTGTATTCATTACCATTCAGTTCGGCTTTTGTTTGCACCTTACCCAGATCTGAACCATGGTCAGGTTCCGAAAAGCCCTGACACCAGATATCATCCGCCGTCAATATACCTTTGATATATCGACTTTTCGCATCCTCCGAACCCATGTGCAAAATGAGCGGTCCGGCCCAATTCAATCCTATGGTATTCATCATAAAAGGTGCATTTTGACGAGCCATTTCTGAGTTTACAATGTCCTGATATGCTTGCGGATAACCACGGCCGCCATATTCCGTTGGCCAGGTCATGCCTAAATAACCAGCCTCATACACCGTTCGTTGCCATGTCCGCAAAAACTCGAATTGTTGATCAGTACCTACTTCCATAAAACTTTCTGGCAATAGAAAGTCCGGGGGCTCAGGTATGTTTTTCTGGAACCAGCTAACAACTTCAGCCCTGAACGAGGCTAGAGAAGCACTATCTTCTTGCATGGAATATCCCCTTTAAACTCAACGGTCCGACAGCCACGGTAGTACCTTTCGCAGCGCGGAACTAAAACAATACATCTGTACTGTTTTGTATCATACTCTGGTCGTAATGCAAACAAACCCAGACAATGCAGAAAACGGGCCACAAAAAGCCAAAAGCGAGAGAACCCGCAATATCATCTGCGAAGCTACCGTAGCCTGTCTGGCAGAACATGGCTATGCAGAAACAACCATCAACCGCGTTGTCGAGCGTACCCATTTGTCCAAGGGAGCGTTACAACATCATTTTCCGAGCAAAGAATCCCTTATTACTGCGTCGGCTGACTACCTGTTACAACGCACCTTGTTGACAGATCAAAAATACGACACACACACCGTAGCGCAGCGTCTGCTAAAAAACTGGACACACATGATTCACACTGATGCCTACCGTGCATTACTTGAAATACTCAATGCGGCAAGAACAGATATTGGCTTGCAAAAACTTATATCCCCAACCCTGCATCAATGGAACCGAAACATCGATGAACAGTCCAGACAACTATATGAATCTGTTGACGGTAATGATGACGATGTAATAACCCTGTTAGTAATGAGTCGGAGTTTGATGCGAGGACTTGTGATACAGGATAGATATACAGATGATCCTGCCACCAGCATGAAAGTTATCAAACGATGGATCGAACTTATTTCACCCTTGTTAAAAATTCGCTCATAAAGGACTCATATCTTCAATGGATCTCTCTTATGGAACTGAACACGAAGTATTTCGCAGCGAAGTAGCTGCATTTCTTGATAAGCATAAAGCACTTGCACCACGCGGAGCTGGACTACGCTCAGCAAAAACCCGTGCCTGGCAGGCTTTGTTAATAAAACAGGGTTACGCAGCCAGAACTATTCCAAAAAAATATGGCGGGTTTGGGGCAGAACCCGATTTATTGGAAAGCCGGATTATCGCTGAGGAATTTGCTCGGGCCCAGGTACCGGGAGGCCTCGCTGGACAAGGCATAGCCATGCTGGTTCCGACCCTTCTGGAGCTGGGGACAGAAGCACAAAAACAACAGTTTATTCCCCCGACCCTTACCGGAGAAATGATCTGGTGCCAGGGTTATTCGGAACCAGGAGCGGGAAGTGACCTGGCCAGCCTTAAAACCCGCGCAGTGCTGGAAGATGATAACTGGATAGTTAACGGGCAAAAAATCTGGACCAGTACCGCACAGATTGCCGACTGGATCTTTTGCCTGGTAAGAACAGAGCCGGACGCCCCAAAACACAAGGGAATATCATTTCTATTGTTCAAAATGGACACCCCCGGAATTGAAGTGCGCCCCCTTGTAGACATGACAGGAGTTGCTAATTTTAACGAAACTTTTTTTACAGATGTAACAGTTCCCCAAGCCCAGATTGTTGGCGCGCGTGGTGAAGGATGGCGCGTCGCGAATACCATTCTCGGAAACGAACGTGACAGTCTGGGCAATCCGAACGCCACGTTTTCAAGACTAAATGCTCTCATAGAGCTTATGAAAACCGAAACGATAGATGGCCAAAGTCTGATGGATATGCCCGTTTTCAGGGACAGGTTAATGAAAATTCAGGGTCGGGTAATGGCTATGCGATTTAATGATATGCGGATTCTCTCTGCAAAGCTCAACCAGAAGAATGCTTCACTGGCGCGCCTGATTGTAAAACTTCAGGGCACAGAGTTACGTCACGATCTGGAAGCACTCGCGATCGATGCCATGGGAGAAACAGGCTTGTGTTTTGGCGATAGTGAGTATCTGCGTGATGGAGGAAGCTGGCAATATCAATACATGTTTTTTCTTGGGCTGATAATTGGCGGCGGTACTTCACAAATTCAGAAAAACATTATTAGCGAGCGCGGACTTGGTATGCCCAGGGAACCGCGAAGCATTGAAGCAAAAACAACCTAACAGGGCGCACGGATGGATTTTGGATTATCAGAAGAACAAACCCTGCTACAAAGCAGTGTAAACAGGTTCCTAGCCAACAAAGTTTCACTGGACAAGGTTCGACAGTTTACCAAAAAAGGTGACGCAAACAACGAGATATGGTCGGGACTGTGCGATATGGGGCTGGGCGGAATTTTGATACCAGAAGAGTTGGACGGTGTAGGTTTAAGTGGTATGGATGCCTGTATTGTTGCCGAGTGTCTGGGCTTTCACACCACCCCTTGTAGCTATTTATCCACCTCAGTAATGGCGCCGTTAGCACTGTTAGCTGCACAAAAACGAGAAGATCTGTTGGCTGCTATAGCAACTGGGCAGCACCAGTTTGGAGTGGCTTTTTCGGATGCTATCGGCAATCGCGCGGGTTCCAGTCTTAAATGGGACGGCAAACTGCTAAACGGATCAACCTTGTTTGTGCTGGACTGCGATGCTGACACCTATCTTGTTGCAACCCGCGAAAAACATTTACTGATTGTGCCATCGAATGCAAAGGGGCTTGAGAAAAAGTCGATTCCGAATATAGATAAAACACGACCGTTGGGTGCCTTGAGCTTTGACCACACCCCCGCCGATCTATTAAGTGAAGACCCTGCCGTTTTCCACGAAGTACTGGATGCTGGGCGTATTATGCTGGCCGCAGATACTCTGGGCGCCGCTCAAAATATGTTAGATCAGGCAGTATTATACGCCGGCCAGCGCGAGCAGTTTAATCGGGTGATCGCCTCTTTTCAGGCAGTGAAGCATATGTGCGCCGAGATGCTCGCAAGTCTGGAGCCCAGCAGGGCAATGGTCTGGTACGCTGGACACACGATAAGCGATGCAAAATCAGAAGTAAGACTAACTGCCTGTCACACAAAGGCACATTTGTCAGAGGTTGGGCAATTTGTTGCAAAAACTTCAACGGAGGTGCACGGCGGAATGGGCTTTACCGATTTAGTGGGTCTGCATTACTGGTTTAAGCGTATAGGCTATAACCGGCAAATGTTAGGGGGACCTGAGCTGTTGCGGGAAGAAGCTGCAATGATTCAGGGATTTGTAAAGAACGCCAGAATTTAGGTCAAAATTTCCTGCAAAACCCGGTCGAGTGAAACATCAGTTTCATGCTTTAACCCAGACATGCGGTCGTATACTTCTGCTGCCGCCAGGTGAAAACCATCAGGTAAACTGGCAGCGCTAAACGTACTGGCAATCTCCTTCATTTCGCCACTAAAACGCCAGGCTTTACTCGCGGTACCCTGTACAATCTTCTCGCAGTGATCCGGCAGATGCGGCAGAGACAAATGCCACTCTTCCAGCAAGGTTTGTTCTACCCGCTGCTCTTTTGCAAGCGCGCGAACTACAAGGGTTAACGCGCTAAGCCCCTTTGTGTACGCGGCATAACACATCTTCAAAGCAGAGGCTGAGCCTGAAAGATCATCCATCGTTACCGTATCCAGCACTGATCCCTTAAACCAGTTTTGCACAAACATTCTGTCCATTCCACTCAGATATAATCGCGTTGTTCCTCTTTTGTGAACCGGTGGTCCAATAAGGCCACCATCAACAAATCCTGTACCGATAATCTGCGCTACCTGGGCAGAGGTTTCTGGCGATATCGCATTAGCGTCCAGATACAGCCCTTTAAATCCAGTTGTTTTCACCTGAGTCGCAACTGCTAACGCTGCATGGGGTGGGCATACCGAAACAATACCGTCAACTTCTGCAAGTTGCTCAAGCGCAGTTAACTCTGACAACCCTATATTTTTAGCTCGATCAATGGTTGCCTGGCTTCGCTTTTCGTTTAACCAGTACACCTCATGTGTGGCAGATTTTAACGCTGCTGCAACAGAGATACCCATGGAACCAGGATTTAGAACGGCAATCTTCATATCACTCCCCTGTATTTTTACCTATTATGTATAACACGAACTTTAGGCATCAGGGGAACGATAATATGAATGTGGCAGAAGCTTTTGCACAAGTACTCAAAGCGGAAGGATGTGAGTACCTGTTCTGTTTTCCAACCACCCCCATAATGGAAGCCTGTTCTGAGGCTGGAATACGACCCATTGTTACGCGACAGGAACGTGTGGCGGGAAATATGGCGGATGGATATTCGCGGCAAAACAATGGCCAACGTATTGGCGTGGTAAGCGTGCAACAAAGTGCTGGCGCAGAAAACGCATTTGCCGGGCTGGCACACGCATATACAGATTCCAGCCCGGTTCTTTTTGTGCCAGGAAACTGGGCAAGCGGAGTGTCCAGCCTGCCACCCAATTTTTCATCGGTGAAGAACTACGCTCATGTAACCAAATGGGCCGACCAGGTTCCAAATGCCCAGGGTTTACTGCCTCGAATGCGCCGCGCATACACCAACCTTAAAAATGGTCGTCCACGGCCTGTCCTACTGGAACTGCCGGTAGACGTTGCGCAACAAACAATCGAAAATTTCCAATACGAGCCTATCAAGACCTACCGCAGTCAGGCAGATTGGCAGGACATTCGAAGCGCCGTCGACTTGTTGCTGAAGGCAAAACATCCGCTCATCTGGGCTGGCCAGGGTTGCCTCTATGCACGGGCTTCTGCGCAGCTAACAGAATTGGCAGAACTGACTGGTGCGCGAGTTACCACCAGCCTGTTGGGAAAAAGTGTTATCAATGAAACACACCCGCTGGCTGTGGGAGCAGCCAGTTTTTCAAAAAACGCCGCAGTAGTAGATGCAATAAAAAGCGCTGACGTAATATTCGCGGTTGGCGCAAGTCTGGCCCGGGATTTCACCGCAGCCTATATTCCGGCCACAGACAAAAATGGAGCACGTAAAAAACTCATTCATTCCAACATCGAAGCCACGGATATAAATGCATACTTTCCAGTCGATGTTGCATTAATCGGTGATGCCCAACTCGTTCTGCAACAGATAATTGACGAAATCAGGGACAGAAAAGCAGAGAAGGACCAGGCCACAGTCGCCGCAACAGAAAAATTGATTGCTGCCCAGAAAAAATCCTGGAAGGAAGCCTGGGCAAGCCAGATGTTATGCAACAGGGAACCATTAAATTTCTATCGCGTAATCAATGACTTTATGCAAACATTTAACGCTGACGATGTGGTTGTTTCGCATGAACCAGGTGGTACCCGGGACATGCTGGTACCAAATTACGAAGCCACCCTACCTCGCTCCTATCTGGGGTGGGGTCATTCTACACAACTGGGTTTTTCTCTGGGTGCCTGTATGGGTGCAAAGCTGGCTGCACCCGAAAAACTCGTTGTGAATTTTATGGGCGAAGGTGCCATCGGTATGGTAATGGGCGACCTGGAAACCTGTGTAAGAGAAGAAATTCCGCTGATGACGGTTATCAATAACAACTCAATAATGGGGAACTACCAGCGTAATATTCCACGGTCAGTAGAGCTCTATAAAGCCAGTCGAATGTCTGGTGACTATGCTGAAGTTGGCAAGGCTTTAGGTCTGCATACAGAACGCGTGGAAAAAGCCCAGGACCTCGTCCCCGCTTATCTACGCGCAGCAAAAGCGGTTAAGGAAGGTCAATCCGCCCTGATCGACATTGTTACAGCAACACAACCCCTGATTCCTTATAACGGAGAGTATCCAGACGAGCTGAGTTAAGTTTGTGTTACCTGGCGAGCATTAGCACCAGTCGACCCAACCCGGTCGAAGACTGAAAATGCAGCATCACATCCTTACGATTATCATTGTTAAGATCAACTAGCGAGATCGAGTCTTCGGAATCGGGCATTTCCAGTTCAAACTTCCGGGCACCTCGTTTGAACAATTCCGCACCTGCGATTCCTTCGTACACTCGCAGTTCTTCACGTCCATGCTGGATTAACAGATCGGAGCGACCGTCTCCTGTCACATCAGCGACTAACACGGAAGGTATGAATGTTTCACCGGTAGAAAGGTCAAATTCAACCTTTAGTTTTCGAGTGACATTTGGTGTTGGCGGGTAAATTCCTTCACTCATTCTATAAAAACCAAGCTCGATGGAGCTGGACCCAGTTAACAGCGCTGCGATTATTTTACCAAGTCCAAGATCAATCGATAATACCAATATGTCAGACTGGCCATCCGCATCAAAATCGTGTTTCTGGATATCAAACTGAATTCCCCTGGAGCGAACTTCCGTCTGTGCTTCGGGCGAATAAACAATGCTTCCATCTAAACCAGGTTTGCCATGATAAATTTCGTAAGTAGATTTTTTACCAAACAGAGATCTACCTTCCAATTTGAATATCATCAAATCTGCAACGCCATCACCATTCAGATCGTCCAGCGCAAAAAGCACTTTTTGCTCAAGGTTGTTTTCTTCGGCACCCTCCCCCAACTCTAAGGAATACAAACCGTCAGAGCTAAAGCGAACATTACTGGTGAAATTTTGTGGCGTCGGATCAAATATACCCCCGACCAGCTGAGCGTATACCTCAAAATGGTTGTCTTTCCAGAAAACCAGATCGTCAAGTCCGTCCTGATTAAAATCTGCTGAATACATAGAACGTGGTTGATACCAGGGGTTATCTTCAAGCGTAGTGTTCATCAAAGAAGCAGAGCCAATAAGCGCTGGCTCAGTAAAACTGCCATCCCGTTTTTGTAGCAGAATTTGATAACCATCGAAGTCCGGCATAGCAATATCCTCCAGGCCGTCATTGTTCAAATCCTTACTAACTTCTATTTGGGGCAGAGAGTCGTCAACGGGCAGGTTATAGATTGAGTTCACCGCGTGTAAAAGCGTTTCCTGACCAGTTCCCGGGTTCAGAACACTTACCTTGTTACGCTCAAACAACAATAAGGTGTCAACTCCCGCTATTGTTACAAGATCGATAAAGATAACTTCCTTGCGCACCAGTATTTTTAATACCGAACTCCAGGTCTGGTTTTGAAAACGATAAATTTCCAAACTGCGCTTTTTATCAACATCCACGCTCGCAACAATTATATCTGCTCTGCTATCAACCAGCCTTGCGCTGTCAAACAGATATCCGCTAAGCACTGTTTGCTGCTCGGACATGGCAATATTCAAGGGGAACACTTCGAAGTCAACCTCGGAGTAAACCCTTGTGGACAAGCACAACAAACAGACAAACAACAATAGGGGGCGCATCCGAATACTGTGGACGTTGCCTGACAGTAGTGCAAGCCAAATACGTATCTCGACTGCTATCATGGGCAGTAGCATTAACCAGCAAGAGCTTATTGATGATTGCACGTGTAATCGAACAACTTCATTCAATTCTGCCCCTGGGCCTTACCATTGCTACTATATTGATAGCTTTATGGGGCGTACGTAAAATATATCCAGACCGTGCCAGTACAAGACTGGGGCGCCAGATGGGCCTGGTACTGGTAGTTATTCTGGGGCTGGTAGCCATCATTCTGGCATTGCCTATAACATCGGATACCACCGGTCAGCTTCTCAGCCTGTTTGGAATAGTTCTCACCGCTGTCATAGCACTGTCTTCCACTACCTTCGTTTCAAACGCAATGGCAGGAATAATGTTGCGGGCAGTGAACAGTTTTCGAGCTGGAGACTTCATTAAACTGGATGACTACTTTGGCAGAGTAACTGAAAAAGGCTTGTTACATACAGAAATTCAGACCGAAGATCGTGATTTGCTTACCCTGCCCAACCTATACGTGATCACACACCCTGTACGTGTCGTGCGCAGTTCTGGAACCCTGGTTAGTTGTGAGGTCTCTCTGGGCTACGATATCTATCGCCGCCGAATCTCTGCCCTGCTAAAAGAAGCGGCAGAAGATGCAAAACTGGCCGACCCCTTTGTTCGTATCACCGACCTGGGAGATTATGCGGTAAGCTACCGAGTCTCCGGGTTTCTTGAAAACGTGGACAGTTTGGTGAGCAGTCGAACGGAGTTGCGATCAAAAGTACTGGACCGCTTACACGGCGCAGGGATAGAAATTGTCTCACCCAACGTAATGCTACAACGCCCCTTATCTGCGGATTCACCGCTGGTTCCACCACTTAGGGGTTCCGAAACGGAGGACGATACCAGCAGAGCGGAAGATCTGATGTTCGACAAAGCAACTCTAGCATCCAGAATGGAAAAATTTAGCCATCAACGTGACCAGCTTGAACATGAAATTAACAAATACGAAAAACAACTGGCTAAGTCAGAGGACCCGGTTAAACCTGAGTTGGAACTTGAGATTGCATGGCGCAAACGCCAGATTACTTCTTTGAATGCTCTACTGGAAAAACCGGATACTGATTAAATAGCTAAGGCCGTTTGGAGCATCCATTGGCAATGATCAAAACAAGCCAAATCTAGTGAATTTCACTTCACACGTCCTATAATAACTTTAGATTAATCCTGCAAAGCATTGATATTATTAATTTATGTTCATTGGCCTTAATCTTGCACTCTATTCTTGCAACTATGTGTGCACGAGTGTGAATCGACACACAAACAAAACACAATCTACAGGTAAATGACTATGAACCAGGAAACAAAAGATCGACTAAACAATCCCAGCCTTTGGAAACGTGCGCTTTATATGTTGATCTTCTCTATCGTTCGCGCACTTGCGGAGGGTGTCGTCACCATTGTTGCTATCTTCCAGTTTGTAACGCTGTTGGTTACCGGCAGCGCTAATGAGCCCCTGCTTAAATTTGGCACAAATCTGAGTGCTTATATCTACCAAATTATGCAGTTTCTAACCTTTAACTCTGAAGAACACGCCTTCCCTTTTTCAGATTGGCCGGACGAGGAATACGACATCAACAACCTCTGGATCGATCAGGGAGATGAGTTCGAAGATGTAACTGAGGCGGAGGAAGCAAAGGAAGAATATGCAGAAATTGAGAAAGATTCGGAACTTGATAGTGCCGATGCCAAGACCGATGCCAAAGGCGCTGACTCGAAAGACTGAGTCGTGTATATTTCCGGTTCCACTTTTTGGTAAGCAAGCATGTCCATATCTTCTGCGACACGTTATCTAACAAGTCTTTGTCTCTTTGTTATTGCCGGCTGTGCGAGCACTGGTGCTCCGCATCCAATGGAACAAAATCTGAATCATTTTCAGTTTAACGCGCATCTGAAAAATGAACTCGTGTTATCGGGACACCTGCCAGATGAAGCTGCTCAAACCAGCTTGATAAACCTGGCAGCTTCCATTTTCCCCAACACAGAAATCGTCAGCGACATGGATGCGAATGGAGCTTCGGTATCAGGTTGGCATCGCACCACTCGCTGGGGTTTATCGTCACTGTCAAAACTGGAAGAAGGTAAACTGGTAATAGTTGACCATACCCTTCATCTTGAAGGCCTAGCAGCAAAAGCAGAAATCAAGGCAGCAGTAGAGGCAGCTACCATTGGCTTGAAGACAGAGATAGAACATTCTGTGGTCATTAGTGTGGTTGAGTAAGCAATCCAGGTTGGAGATTGGTGTGTAGGGACCGGTACCCGTCGAACGCAACGGCACTCTAATGACGCTTAAAACAGGCACCGATTCAATCGAAGCCAGTAATTTTCTATACGGTCGAGCTATACCTGCGATTCAAACTCGACGGGTTCAGATGCAGTATTTCGTATAACAACAGTACCAGCAAGCTTGTCGTGCCAGCCCTGTTTTCTTCTATCAATACCCACCCAAATAATACCCATCATCAGGGGTAGCATCGAAACATAATATCCAAAATAACGACCTATCAACTGACCAACACTGGGCTGCCCCCCGGTTTCAGCATCCACAATAGTTAGCTTGAGAGCCATCTTGCCAGGTGTGGCAGATCGGTACACCCAGAAGAGTATTATCGCTATTGCAGGCAATACGTAACCGAATAGTACATCCCATGTGCCAGAGACAGTATTTCCCTGAAGCCAGTACACCTGGCCATAAATCATGGTCAAAATTGGACCAGTGATAATCACAATCAAGATAGAATCGATTAATGCAGCTCCAACCCTGATCCAAAACCCTGCATATGCCCTGTCGTCCATATAGACCTTCAATTGTTAGCAATAACCCACAAACAGTAGTCACTATGTGCAAATTATTCAATTGCCGTTAAACTAAATAATTATCTACTATGAGAACCATGGCACGCATAAATGTTAAAATGAGATGCATCATCCCCAGTTTCGACCAGAACTTTTAGAATATGAACATTCAGGAATCAGCAACCAGCCTATTACTCCGCTCACCGCATCTGAGTGTCAGTCACATAATGAACTTGCTGGATATCAGCGACAGCGAGTTTCGGCAATATCTGGTAAACAACAGCCTGATTGCACAACTTATGAAAGCGCGTCGCGCAGGAACGTTAAAAACGCCCATGCGCGAAGCAAAAGAATGTAACAGCTGTGGCGAGTGGTTTATGCCCTACGCTTCCGCAAGGCAATGTTCTGACGAATGTACCCGGGTCGCACTATTGGCCGACAGAAAACTTCGTTAGGCTTCCATAGAGGCAAAATTCTTGCCCTCTTTTACCAGCCGGCGAATTAGCTCGCTTGGTTTCCACGCATCACCCAGTTCAGCATGAAATGTTTCCAGGTCTTTAAGAATATTCTCCAAACCTACCTGATCTGCGTACCACATGGGTCCGCCAGTGTACGCTGGAAATCCATAGCCATTTAGATACACAGTATCCAGATCGCTCGCCCTTTGTGCCATCCCCTCATCAAGAATGTTTGCACCAATATTAATCAGAGGATAAACACAACGTTTAAGTATCTCTTCATCACTGAACTCACGCTGGGGCAGACCCAGGTCTGCACTAACGCTACGAATCACTTCGTCTGCTTCAGGATCAGGCCAGGGGGTTCTATCACCCTCTTTATAAAGATAATAGCCCTTTCCGTTTTTCTGACCATAACGTCCCAGCTCGCACAGAGCATCAGGAATTCGTGCAGTGACCTCATTACTGCCACCGGCCATTTTTCTGGCACGCCATCCCAGGTCCAGCCCTACCATATCGTTCATGGCAAATGGACCCATGGGCATACCAAATTCATACATCACCTTGTCTATCTGTGCAGGTAAAGCACCCTCCAGGATCATCAGAGCAGCCTGACGGGTATAACCGTACAACATACGATTACCGATAAAACCAGGACAGTTACCAGCCATTACTGCTACTTTGCCTAGACGTTTACCCAGGCTCATGGCCGTGGCAAGTATTGTGGGAGAAGACTTGGCACCACGCACAACCTCTAGCAGGCGCATAACATTTGCCGGGCTAAAAAAGTGCATTCCAACCACAGATTCCGGGCGTGAGGTAGCATCTGCAATGGCATCCACATCCAGCGCTGAAGTATTGGTGGCCAATATCGCACCGGGTTTCATCACGTTATCCAGGTGCTGGAAAATTTCTTTCTTCAACTCAAGGTTTTCATACACCGCTTCGATCACAATATCGGCATCACCCAGCGCGTCAAAGTCTTCAGTACCCGAAATCAAACCCATGCGCTCATCCATTTTAGCCTGGCTGAGACGTCCCTTTTTAACAGTACGTGCATAATTCCCTTCAATTACCTTCAAACCCTTGGCAAGGTTTTCCGCATTATTGTCGTACACTTTCACCGGAATTCCAGCATTGGCGAAGTTCATGGCAATACCACCGCCCATGGTGCCTGAGCCAATAACAGAAGCGGTCTGGATGTTTGCCAACTCAGTGTCTTTGGGAAGATCTGCGACTTTGGCTGCCAGGCGCTCTCCAAAAAATACATGAATTAGAGCTTCCCGCTGAGGGTTACCCATACATTGCATAAAGCAGTCACGTTCAACGACCATACCAGCAGCAAAGTTTTCAGCATTCACTGCTGCCTCTACGCATTGCACGATCATTTCGGGCGCAAATTGATTACGCCGACGCTTTTCGTTTACAGCGCGCGCCTTTTCAAAAATAACAACATTGCCTCTGTCTGCAGCTATTACGTCCTCCAACTCTCGAATTTTTCGCAGCGGGCAACCATCACTTATCAGTTTGTCCGCAAACTGCAGGGCAGCATCAACCACGTTACCGTCGGTCACTTCATCTACGATGCCCAGTTTAAGTGCTGCTGGCGCGAGAATCGGTGCACCCGTAAGGATTGCTTCAAGCGCTGCCTCAGCTCCTATCAGTCGAGGTAGTCTTTGTGTTCCACCAGCGCCCGGAAGCAGGCCCAGTTTTACTTCGGGTAATCCAACCGGTGCTTTTACGTTGGCAACACGATAATCACAGCAAAGTGCCACTTCCAGCCCACCACCAAAAGCAGTGCCATTAAGTGCAGCAACTATAGGCTTACTGCTTCCTTCCAGACGCTCCAATACCTCATGCAAGCCCACCGCACTGCTGGCTGCTGCTCCAAATTCACCAATATCCGCTCCGGCAATAAAGGCGCGATGCCTTCCGGTAATAACAATGACTTTCACCTGTTCGCTATCGAGCGCTTGTTGCACGTTATCGTACAAACCCTGGCGAACGCCGGAACTTAATGGATTTACAGGTGCGTTATCGATGCTCAGTAATGCAACAGAGCCACGAACTTCATAATCTACAGTGCCTTTCAAGGTAAAACTCCCAATGATTAATTCACGTATATTAACTCTACTTTTAGCCCAGTACCAAATCGGCAAGCAAAGCCAGTTCGGTTTCGGATCTTGCACTTACGGTAAGAGACGTTACAGGTGTTTCGCGCCAGGCCTGAATCCGGTCACGAATTCTGTCAGCAGGGCCGACCAGCGAGATTTCATCAGCCAACTGGCTGGGTACCGCCATTGCAGCCTCCTGTTTTTTACCAGCAAGGTACAATTCCTGAATAGTTTCAGTTTCTGCCTCAAATCCCATGCGGGAAACCAGCTCTTTATGAAAATTTCTGTCTTTGGCACCCATACCACCAACATAGAGAGCCAGCATATGTTTTATGGGCACTAGACCGGCTTCAACATCATCTGTTACGTTCACAACAATACTCTGTGATATTTCAAACCCGGGTTTTGCGTTGGACAGAGAGGCTGAATAAACATCCTGCCGGTAAGGTGAGTAGTATAAAGGTAACCAGCCATCAGCTATCTCGGCCGTTAGCGCTACATTTTTTGGGCCTTCTGCTCCCAAAAATATAGGCAGATCTGCTCTTAAAGGGTGGGTTATTGATTTTAGTCCTTTCCCCAAACCCCAGGACCCCTCTCCGGTATATGGTAAGGGATAATGCGGACCGTCATTTGAAACCGGTTGCTCTCTCGCGAGTACCTGGCGAATGATGTCTATATATTCGCGGGTTCTCGCCAATGGTTTTGAAAAAGGCTGGCCATACCAGCCCTCAACCACCTGTGGACCCGACACTCCCAGACCCAGAATAAAACGACCATTGGAAAGATGATCGAGGGTCATTGCAGTCATAGCCATAGCTGCTGGACTACGTGCCGAGAGTTGGCAAATTCCGGTTCCCAGGCGAATACGCTCTGTTACCGAGGCGAGATATGCCAAAGGTGTAATGGCATCCGATCCATAGGCTTCTGCAGTCCACACTGTGTCGTAGCCAAGCCGTTCTGCCTGTTGAACCATAGGTATGAGATCTTTAGGCGCTTGTGCGCCCCAGTAACCAAGTGCGAGGCCAAGTTTCAAATCTTTCATTCTATTCTCCCGCTTCCTGAAAAGTTACACGTGCGCGCCACATTGCAATGGTTGGTACCATAAAAATCAGCATTGCTACCACCCCTCTTGTAAGCCCTCCCCCGCGTTGGTCAACCAGATTCCACACCAACATGCTCGTGCATACCTGGGCCAAATATACTGCGGCCCAGGGCCACATCCAGTAACGCATCTTCCAGAAACCATAGGCTCCGAATCCATAAATTAGCCAATGCAGTGGCTCCGTCAGTTTGGCAGACCAGCCGTGTAGAACCAACCCAAACCAGACCTCTTCATCTTCTGCCACTGGCTTGAAAAAAATATCAAAAGGCATGTAAATAAATGTCATGTAGATACAGAACACAAATATCAAATTCATCCACCAGGGCCGCAATTGCCACTGGGTTTGCAAAATATTTCTCACCTGAGTGTCTCCTCTGCGGCATCGCGCATTCTGTTATTTAGCAAGCAAGAATTTAATCGCATCGACAATCTCAGAGGGGGTTTTTTTATCGCCCGAAACAATAATATTTGCGTATTTTCGGTACAGCCACATGCGTTCTTTAAAAAGGTCCTCGAAACTCTGTTCCGGACGTCTGGCAACACCCCGGCTATCATAGTTATGAATACGACTACGTAACATGGCTAGACTTACATCTATAAAAACCACTATTGAAGACACTCCTAGGAAGCCCATAGCACGCTCTCCATATATGGCACTCCCTCCCGTTGCCACGACTCGTGCCCCTGGCCCAAGCTTCAGAATAGCTTGCTCTTCAATGGACCGCAGTTCCTTGTATCCGTGTTCCTCGAGTATCTCTTGCAGTGTTTTATTTTGTTGAACCTGGATGAGTACGTCGGTATCGACAAAATCCAGGCCCAATTCTTTAGCCAACAAAATACCAACCGTGCTCTTACCAGCACCAGGCATGCCTATTAAAACGACATTTTTTCCTTCCAAAAGGCTAGCTCACCTGCCGAACATCAATCACACCCTCGTTGAGGGCTCCGGAACGAAACCCGGCGAGATCCAGTGCTACAAACCGATACCCGCAGGCCTGAATCTGATTAGTTAGCGCTTCACCCATCTCAAGCGCCAACCGTAGTTCATCTTTGCCCACTTCAAGACGGGCAACATCACCATGATGGCGAACCCGGTACTGGGTAAAGCCAAGACTTGCCAACACATTTTCTGCCTGCTCAACCTGACTAAGCAGGTTTTGCGATATCGCCGTTCCATAGGGAACCCGGCTGGAGAGACAGGCAGCCTGAGGTTTTTGTGCATTTTCCAAACCGAGATATTGTGACAGGTCACGAATATCCTGCTTCTTAAAACCGGCGACTACCAGGGGAGAAATTACTCTGTGTTCACTGGCTGCCTGAAGGCCTGGGCGAAAATCTCCCAGATCATCACAGTTGGTGCCATTTAGTACTTTCAGATAGCCTTTTTTAACGGCCAGTTCTTCGAGCAAGTCGTACAACGCGGTCTTACAGTAATAACAACGATTAACCGGGTTGGCTCTATAGTTGGGGTTTTCAAGCTCATTAGTAAGGATTACTTCATGGCAGATACCCCAGTCCTTCGCAAGCCGTCTTGTCAGTTCCAGGTCACTGCGCTTTAGGCTGATAGAGCCAGATGTTACCGCCAGTGCTTTTTTTCCCAGTTCGCGTCCAGCAACAAATGCAACCAGCGAGCTGTCGACGCCCCCGGAAAACGCTACAACTACACTCCCACAGTTGTTTATTCCTGTCCTGAGCTGTTGGTATTTTGCCTTGAGTTCCTGATCCACCAGAACCTTCCCCTTGTTTAAAGCGCGTTGATCTTACTCGCCAGAAATCCAGCACCAAAACCATTATCGATATTTACCACCGACACACCAGCCGCGCAGCTATTTAACATACCCAGCAAAGCAGCAACGCCTTGAAAGGATGCACCGTAACCCACACTGGTCGGAACAGCTATTACGGGCTTGTCGATTAGTCCGCTCACCACGCTGGGTAAAGCACCTTCCATCCCGGCTACCACAATAACAACTTTAGCAGTACGTATTTCTTCCACCCTCGCCAGTAAACGATGTATTCCCGCGACTCCGACATCACTTATGCGCAAAACGGGGTTATCAAAAAACTTGGCGGTAAGCGCGGCTTCCTCCGCTACCCCACTATCAGAAGTTCCAGCCGTGACCACTGCTATTGGGGTCGAGCGTACTTTATTGTTTGACTGTTTAAAGGTAATCAACCCGGCATCTTGGTGATATGTCAAATTCGGCAGAGTAGTCACAGAGCCTAAATCACACATATCAGCGTATTTTTCCGTGCTTACCCGAGTTACCAGTACATCCTGGCCATGTTCAGCCAAAGCACCGACTTTTTCGCTGATCTGTTCGGCCGTTTTAAATTCACCATAGATAACTTCGCCAACACCGGTACGCCGCAATCTATCCAAATCAATAGTGCTGTGCCCTATATCCAGAAAAAATTGTGCTTCAATCTGTGTACGGGCATCCGATAACTCAAGCGTACCGTCTTTGTATGCTGCCAGTATGTCGTCCAGGTTTTTCATGAGAGTGGGAACAACTTTTTAAATGCGGCTTCTACTTCAGCATCAATCAGGCGTTTCATTTTCAAATAATCCATGGCATTTTTTTCAGCCAGCACCTTAAGCTCTTCAAATTCCACCTTCCAGCGACGCCCACCCGAGCCAAGTACCACCACCTTGGCGTGTACCGGCCCAAAGCTGGTAGAAAACTCGATACTCTCCCGGGGAAGCATGGCTTTTTTCACGGCATGCATACGTACGCCAATAGTCGTACTGTTTTCAAACAGATAATCGAGCATGGTATTTTTCAAGGCATCGGAGCACAGAATGGATATCATCTGGCCCGGACGTGACTTTTTCATTATCAAAGAAGTAATGCTTACGTCCATCGCACCAAGCGTAAACAGCCCGTTGATTAAAGGCTGAAAAGCTTCCGGACTCATATCGTCTACATTGCACTCAATTTGAACCGCAGCTTCTTCTTCATAATGAAGTACAGCCTCGGTTGTTAACTCACCTAACATAACGCGCAGCACATTGGGCACCTCAAAATCTTTTTGTCCAATCCCATAGGCGACTTTATGCATCACAAAGCCTTCAGGATAGGAGAAATCAGAAACCAGGGTTTTTAGAATAGCTGCCCCGGTAGGCGTAGTAGCTTCGCCCTGCACACGCCCGAACGTACAGGGTGTGTTATTCAATAGTTCCGCTGTGGCCGGAGCCGGCACAGGCATCAAGCCGTGCGCGCATTTAACCATGCCAGCCCCCAGTTCTACGGGGCCACAATAGAGAGCATCAAGCTCAAGATACTCCACGCATATGGAGCCAGCCACAATATCCACTATAGAGTCCGTCGCACCAACTTCGTGAAAATGTATAAGTTCAGGAGTCGTTCCATGCACTTTCGCTTCTGCAACTGCAATTTTTCGAAATATGTCCTGTGCCAGAGAAGAAATTTTCGGCTTAAATTGCGCTGATTCTATTATTTTAACAATATCTGACAAATGTCGTAAGGGGGGAGTGCTACCGGGTTGTGCATGCAATTCAATAGTGGCCAATGTGCCTGTAATGCCCATTTTCTTTCCGGGTTGTATATGCAGCGTAAACTCACCTGACAGACCAAGTTTTGCCAACTGCGCTCTAAGGTGATCTTCAGGCACACCCAGATCTACCAAAGCACCTATATGCATATCTCCTGAAATACCGCTAAAGCAATCATAAAGCAGTACTTTTCTACGCAATTCATTCAAACAAAATACTCGCTGGATTGCGCAGCGGCAGCAAAATTTTCCCGTAGGTGCAACATATTCTGCATATCTGCATTTACCGCATCCAGCCCATGTTCCAGTACAAAAGCATAACTGCGCTGAAAGTCTGATAGTTTGGCAGCCAATATTTTCTCGTCATAATGTTCGTCAAACGCGCTGGGGTTACCCCAGCCCATAAATTTTCTGCCAGCAAGAAAACGACCCGCCTTCATGCCAATCAAGCCAATGCCAGCCTCGCTGCACTGCTTAAGAAAAGGCTGCAGCTGCGCCATCGTTGGCGAGCCTTCGAGTACTGTTTTATCTTTCCAGTCGTACCAGCCACCGGGCGTAATTGCAATTTGTGCCAGGTCATACCAACCCCGCTTAATCGCCATGCGTAATACGTTTTCCGTGTTGTGGTGTGAACTCAAACCCAGATAGGAAACCTTACCCGCCTGTTGGGCCACCTGAAACGTCCGATAAACTTCTTCACTCCCCAATATCGATGGATTATCAATTGCCATCAAATAGTAAGCATCTACATGCTCTACTTTCAGTTCCTTCAAACTGCTTTCCATTTCCTGCAACCATTTTGCGGCACCCGCTTTAGCATCTGCTACGGAGATTTCTTCATGGGGACCAAGGTCATGGGGTAGGCGTGCTTTGGATATCAAAAAAATATCATCCCGATGTTTCTTAAGGAACGGCGCCATATTGGTCTCGGCATTATTGTAATAACTTCGATATCCCACATCAAAAACATTCACGCCGTATCGAAAAGCAGTTTCTAACAGGTGGTCTTTGGGGCTGCGCGACAGAGTGGCACCGCACCCGAACACCAGTCGACTCGCCTCAAAATTAGTCCGCCCCAGTTTACGATAACTCATGCCAGGCCATGCCGAGGTGTTTCCCGGTGCCTCTTGCGCTTCGGCAATCGCCATTTTGAGATCACCGGAGCGAACCAGGGCCTGCGAACCAACCCCAAGCATTACCAGACCCTGCATAAACTTTCGACGATTACCTTTCTCGGAGTGCGACATATTGTTCCCCTGACCAGTGGTAGATAGAGGAACAGTATGAAAAAAAAGTGGGGAGGTCTACCTAAATCGGGCTACTCCAGCAAGGTGGATTCAATTAGCTCCAACACAGCTTCATCATCTACCTGTGCCAAAATGCGCAACAGAGTGCTTTTTTCAACATCGTCCCTGCTTTCATGGAACAGGAGTACAATGGCTTTGCTATTACCAGACATCATCAGGCCCTCTCGAGCCGCCTGTTTTATTTCCTCATTCTCCGAGGACCGGTAAATTTCCAACAGCGTGTCATCTGCCTCACCAGCAATACCAAGACCTCGAATGGCCGCCAATTGTTGTTTTGGGTTACCCGCATCCAGCGCCATACCTCGAAGACTTTCAGTGTCTCCTGCAATGGCAAATGCCTGTACCAGACTTTCTCCATACCTGCCGCCATCGTTCAATTTTCGTAACAGATGAGTAGCATTCATAGCGCCAAGAACATGTACGGCCTCTTCAAACTCACGCTCATTTTGTGCTTTATTGGCAATATCAAAAACCGCCTGACTGTCATCCGAGATCAGATACGCGCCAAGTACACTATTTTTGTCAGCATCAGTACCCGTTTGATAAATATCTGCCAATCCTGCCAATGCATTAGGATCACCTCCGATACCTATCATCCGAATAGCATCCTGACGCAAATGACCCGCGCTATTCTGCGCAGTTTCAAGCAGTGCCGCCTGGGCTTCAGGCAAATCTATCTGGCTAATTACAAACAGCACTCGTGATTTCACATCATCGTTACCGCTACCAGCAAGCACCTTCAGTGCCAGTGGTAATGCACGCTCAGGAGAAACGCTCATAAGTGCTTCAACCGCAACCAGGTGGAGAGAATCCGTTTTGGGTGGCTGCGGACTTACCGGTATTTCGCTTTTTGCCGGGCTTGCGGGAACTTTCGCGAAAGCAATAGGATGGGGTGCTGTTGCCCCTGTTTCCGCAGATTGAACAACCTGAACCAGAATCGCACAGCTTGTTAACAGAATTACTTTCCACTTCATTACAAACTCCAGATCTATATTGAGTACCTGTCATTGGATGGGTTTCGTGACAATTTGGTTAGCATCACATCAATTTCAAAGGCCAGCCTGGCATGCAAGGCCTGCGTCTGTTCAGGTGTCAGGTCTTCCTCCGCCAGTCGTCTTAAGGAGGGTTCAAATGCCCGTAATACACGCGCCAACCCAGATGCGTGATTTAATTCAGCGGCCCTTTCAAACATACGATTCTGCCCGGCAACAGCCAGAAGAGCCTGATACCTTAGCGTTCTGTCCGCATATTCAGGTAGAGCACCTTTATCCAGTTCCAGGCGTGTATTTCGCAGGTGCACCTGCAAGCCTCTGATAAATGGCGTGGAAGAAGCAAATTTTATTGGTTCGAGGGTCACATTTGTAGTAGAAATATCTGTGCTTGAGATCGAGGTAAAAGTAGAAGTACCTTCATAAAAATAGACACCCAGACCAAAACCCAGAATCAGAGTAGCGGCTATAGCGACTATGGCAGAAAGTCGGTCTGCCACAGACCCTTTTGCAGAGGAATCCCCTGCACCGGTCCTCGCGGCTTCCTGATCTTCAGCAGTACTTAAACTCCTGTGCAGTCGCTGCACCAACAGTTCCGATACGGGAGATTCATCAAACACCAACTGGTCAAGTTCATTACACAATCTCGCATATTGAGCAGCCAGCTGCGCGTTGCTCTTTAACGCCACATTCACCTCATCACGATGCTGATCACTCAAGCCGTCGCTATAATAGAAGTAGGTCAGTGTTTCTTCACTAATCACGCTTCACTCCTCAGATGTATCATACTCATGCGCAATTTCTGCGTAGCACGAAAAACACCCTGCTTGATTTTACCGATATTCGTATCCAGAAGGCTGGCTATCTCCCGTAAACGCCATTGCTGTATGTGCTTTAACACGAAACAAAGCCTTTCGAATTCACTCAAACCCTTTAACGCCACTCCCAAGCCCTTATCGAGTTCTAATGCATGTCGCTGCTCCACAGGTCCTGCAGACGTGTCTCGAACCTCTGTTTCTAACACTTCCCACCGTTCTGGATGCCGTTTTCTAAGTAATTGCAGTGCAGCGTTTACAGCTATCCTGCTGATCCAGGTTTCAAGCCGGGCAGTATGTTCAAACTGATCGCGTTTGGTCCAGGCACTAATAAGCGCATCCTGAACCGCATCTTCAGCCAGATGCACATCCTGGGTTATTTTCAGGCACAGCGAATACCACTGGGCTGAACGATTGTTAATAGCCTGATGGAAGTCTGCCTCGGACGGTGTTTCCATGCGCTTTAATATTTCTGCCATACACTATTGATGCAGGGAGAGAATAATTGGTTATCAATTTTACGAAAATTGTTTTCTAAGCTTATTTACCTGGAACACCAAGGCTTTTGAGATTGCTTACAAGCGACTCTCCTGCGGTGCGTGGATCTACCTCTTTGTCTATTTTCACGATGATACCCCGCTTGTTTATATAGTAGGTCCAGCGCTTCGCGTAACCTGCATCCGCCAGAACCCCGTACGCTTCTGCCATTTCTTTACCTGGATCAGAAAGGATGGCAAAGGTAGCGCCATTTTTTTCTGCAAAGGCTTTATTTTCAGCGGGGGAATCTACGCTAGCCATAAAATGAACCACTTCAAATTTTTGAATTTCTCTGTCACTGTCACGCAGCGCTTTGCATTCTATGGTTCAGCCTCCGGTAAATGCTTTTGGGAAAAAGGCAATTACGACGAAAATCTTGTCCCTGAAATCAGACAATGAATATTGTTTTCCATCTGAACCTGGCAGTGTAAATTCAGGCGCCGTATCTCCTTCTTTCAATAGGACACTTGCACTAAGCGAACCTGAAACAAAAAGGCAGCCGATGGCGAAACACAAAGTAGTCACCACAGGATACAAACCAGGACGTTTTTCTAACATAGACACCTCCAGCTAGGGTTTAGTATTAAGCGATTATTACAATACCAGCTAACTAATTCAAACCAGAACAGAATTACAGCAGAACACTTTGCAATCAACAAAAACTGGCACCCCGGTCGAGTCTTGACTTACACTGGGTACACCTGCAGACACACATGAAAAACTATGAGCGACTCTACAAACTACACACCTCCCAAAGTCTGGACCTGGGATACTGATAGCGAACACAAATTCTCCAATATAAACCGCCCTGTTTCCGGCGCCACACACGAAAAGGAGTTACCCAGAGGAGAACATCCTTTACAACTATATTCCCTTGCGACACCCAATGGAGTAAAGGTAACGATACTACTGGAAGAATTACTCGCATTAGGCAAGGGTGATGCGGAGTACGATGCTTATCTGGTTAATATTGGTGAAGGCGATCAATTTAGCAGTGGCTTTGTTGCGGCCAATCCCAATTCCAAAATTCCGGCACTGGTAGATCACAGTACCTCACCTGCTACTCGTGTTTTCGAATCTGGCGCAATTATGGTTTACCTCGCAGAGAAGTATGATGCATTTCTGCCCACCCAGAGCTCAGACCGTGCGGAATGCTTTTCATGGTTATTCTGGCAGATGGGCAGCGCCCCGTTTCTTGGTGGTGGTTTTGGTCATTTTTACGCCTATGCACCTGACAAACTGGAGTATCCAATCAATCGCTATGCAATGGAGGTAAAACGCCAACTTGATGTGCTGGACAAGAATCTATCTTCCCGGCAGTTTCTGTGTGGTGATACCTATAACATTTCCGATATGGCAAATTATGCCTGGTACGGCGCCCTTGTGCTTCACAATATCTATGATGCTTCAGAATTTCTGGAAGTTGGTTCTTATAAACATGTGACAAGATGGGCCACAGAAATCGAAAACCGACCGGCTGTATCACGGGGGCGGCGGGTAAACAAAGCCTGGGGAGACGAAGATTTACGGGTACCGGAACGACACCGCGCCAGCGATCTGGACTAGGTTCCACCTCCGGTGTAACGAGGAACTTCGGGGTATGCTGTTACCCCATCCGGCTCACTGATTATGTGGTTGGCAGTCATATAATCTGAAAAATACTGTTTTAATAAAACCAGAAGTTCCGGCTTCTGACCAGCAAGATCCTGGAGCTCTCCAGGATCTTTGCGCAGATTGTACAAACGCCATTGATCATCACCTTGGGGTGGTCGTATTTTCAGGGCTTTATAATCGCCCATAAATACGGCGCCGTGGCCGAATAACTCAAAAGCAATTGGCTCTTTATCTGTATAAACGGACGTATGTCTGTCGTACAGATAGTTCAACATTGACCGCCCCTGTAAAGGAGACACAACACGCCCCTGGTAGCGCTTTCCCGGATGAGCAACCCCGGCAAACTCTAGCAGTGTTGGAGTGATATCATAAACCGATGCGAACGCGACCTTATCGCCACCTTTGTCGAGTTGGCCTGGGTAACGCATTATAAGAGGCGCGTGAATACCACCCTGGGACAGCAGAAATTTATAGTCTTTTTGATAAACCGAAGCCACCTGGGCCCAGGCTGTACCATTAAAGAAGTAGGAGTTTGCATTACCCATATTTTCGAGGGTATTAACATATCCATCTGAGAAAAAATCCCGGTATATCTGACGATGGCTTCGGTCGTATGGGTCTGCACCGTTATCCGACAAAAACAGTATTATTGTGTTTTCATACTGTCCGGTAGTTTTCAGATGATCGATAACACGCCCAATATTGGCATCCAGGCTATCAACCATAGCGGCGTATACCGCCATTTTTTTTGCTTCCAGCTTCTGCGCGGGCTCACCTAAGGAATCCCAGGCGGGGACGCTGTTCAGTCTTGGGGGTAAAGTCTGGTCATTTTCAATGAGCCCCACATTTTTCATGCCTTGGAAACGTTGTGCCCGAATCTTGTCCCAGCCAGATGCATAACCTGATATGTATTTTTGGATCAAATCCACAGGAGCCTGCAAAGGAAAGTGTGGCGCGGTAAAGGCTAGATAGGCAAAAAATGGTTTCTTCTCGGCGCGTTTATTGTCTGCCTTCAAAAAGGCTAATAATTTGTCGGTAAACAAATCACTTGAGTAGACATTGCTTGGACGCTGAACAAGTTTGCCATTACTCGCGTAGGACACTTTTCGGCGTTTACTATTATTGCCATTGTCATTGAAGTGATTTCCACCGCCGTGCAACAAGACATAAGATTTCTCGAAGCCCCGGTTTGCAGGTCTTTGCGCTTTTGCAATTCCCAGGTGCCATTTTCCTGATATGTAAGTGTGATAACCGCCGTCTTTGAGCAGCTGGGCAACAGTCACCACTTGCTGATTGAGATAACCCACATAACCTGGCAGGTCATGCTGGTGCGGCAATCGATCTTCTGCCATGGTTCCCAGCCCATTGCGGTGATTGTCTACGCCGGTTAGCAGGATGGATCGTGTTGGGGAGCAGCTGGCCTGCGTATAAAAAGAGGTAAACCTGGCGCCTTCTTCTGCCAGTTGATCAAGGTTTGGCGTGTTTATTTCACCACCATAGGCGCCAATATCAGCGTAACCCAGATCATCGGCAACTATAAGCAGGATATTAGGCCGCTGCATCGGCTCTGAGCCGGGCAATTCAGATGCTAGCACTTCAGAACCTGGTGAAAAACCTGCAGTCCACGCCATTAGAGCCAGGAAACACATGCATCGCATAATTAGTACCCCTCGTTGAGGAACATTATGCATATTTTCATTGTTTCATGCGTTTCATGCGTTTCATGCGTTTCATGCGTTTCATGATTCAACAGAAGCATTCAATTCAGCTCATCCAATAGCACCCATGTTTCGTAATGCGCTCTCAAGTTGCAACCAGCGCTGCTCGATAGACCCGGTATACCCCACCGACATTCTCACCAGGCCATGACCAATGCCCGCACATTCCATGTCTTCTTCAGTCATTTCGCTGGAAGTGCTTGTACTGGGGCTGGACATGAGCGTATCGAAATAACCCAAGCTTACCGCCATAAAGCCAAAATGGTACTCATTTTGCAACAGGTCCATTAACTGGTGGGCTTTCTCTTCGCTCCCCATGTCCAGCGTTAATACTCCGCCAAAACCATACTCATCACAGCGCAGTTTTTTCATCAGTTCATGATCAGGGTGACTCTCTAATCCAGGATAGGTAACACTAACTCCTAAGCCCACCAGTCTGTCTGCAAATAGCTGCGCTCGACGGGCATGCTCTACCAGGCGCAATGCAAGATGAGGAATACGCAGGCTAATCTTTGCCGCGATAGATGGGTCCATAGTTGGTCCCAAAATCATAAGCGGTCCCGTATGCAAATCCATCAAACCCTGAATTAATGTTTCTGTGCCACAAACAGCACCTGCAATGATGTCCGAAGCGCCGTTAATAAATTTTGTAATGCTATGTACTACCACATCCGCACCCAGAGAAGCCGGGCTCAACAACAAGGGGCTAAAGGTATTATCAATCACCAGCTGAATACCCCTGGCGTGTGCTATTTTAGCCAGAGCGGGAATATCAACTACACGTAAAGTGGGGTTCGCGACACTTTCAGCGTATAGCACTTTTGTTTTATCAGTAATGGCTGCTTCTACCGCTAACAGATCTGTCATATCCACAAAACTGGTGTGTATGTTGGCCTTGGCTGGAAAGAAATCGTGCATCAGCGCATAGGTTCCACCATAGACAGTGTTGGAGGCGACAATGTGATCTCCGCTATCACAGATATGAAACAGTGCTGATGAAATCGCTGCCATACCGCTTGCCGTACAGTATGCAGCCTCGCATCCTTCCAGTGCTGCAAGTTGAGCACTCAGGTTGTACACCGTTGGATTAAAGTGACGCCCGTAAAGATAACAACCCTCTGGCGCTGCCTTTCTGCCCTGAAACATTTCCGGCATGGTGCCCGGAGTCATTACGGTAAAAGTAGTACTGGCCTCAACAGACATATTCACACCGCCGTGTTCACCAAATTCCCGCCGAATCTCTGCCAGACTCTCAACAGGATTTTTGATTTCTGAAACTGAACTCATAGAAACGCTCCGGAATATATTCTGACTATGCCAGACATAATACCGTATAATTAGGCACTACAGTTCACTGCCAAATTTTATTCGTCAGTAGGGGATGTAAGCATGCTCGACCGAATAGACAGCGACATAGTTCGAAAATTACGAAATAATGCGCGGCTTTCCAATAAAGAACTGGCCGAACACGTAGGTCTTGCACCTTCCAGTTGCCTGGTTCGTGTGCGCAATCTCGAAGCTACAGGCGTGCTGAAAGGGTATCATGCAGATATAGACCCAGAAAGTCTTGGTGTGGCATTGCAGGCTATGATTTCCGTTCGTCTCACCCATCATTCCCAGGCGGAAGTTGAGTCCTTTAGCAGTAAAATGCTTTCACTCTCGGAGGTACGACAGCTTTATCATGTGGCTGGCAGCAATGATTTTCTGTTACATGTATGGGTAGAAAACCCGCAACACCTTCGCGACCTGGTCATGCATTCGATTACGAGCCAGAAAGAAGTAGCCCATATAGAAACCGGGTTAATTTTCGAACATAGCCTAAACCCGGATCTTCCGTTGTTTGAAGTCTAGTCAGTAGTTTTGTTCAGAAAGTAGGCGCACAAACACAACCAAAGTGTTAGCACTGTTTCAGCAATGATGAACTGGCTGGCCATTTCAGCACCATGAGCCGTGGCCGCGATAATTCTTCCCACCGCTGCTCCGCCTATAAACATTGCTGCGACGTACAATAACTGACCCCTGGCTTTAAACGCGCCAATAAATATCAGTACCGCAACACCGATAAAAAAAGACATGAAATCTCCGACCTGAGTGCTACGCCCAATACCATCTAGCAGGTCCATTCCCAGGCCAGCTGCAGCCTGCTCTGGATCGGTCAAAAAACCAAGCCCGTTCATCAACATTGGCAGCCCTGGAATTACGGCAAGGACACGCAGTATGTTTTTTTTCATATTCTCTCTCGGGTTTTCCTGTTAGCTAACACCATATTCAGTTACACGGTTTCGATCAAGGCTTAGGTGTAGCAAGCCACTCACGCCCACGTAACATCAGATGAAAATAAATGGGCGGTAACATAGTCTTCTTTAGAAACCAGCTAATACGCGAGGGGTTATCCCCGTTAAGCACCCATTTTGGTAAACTCGGTAACAACTTACCTTGATAGCCGAATTCAGCCAGTACAATTTTCCCATGCTCAACTGTTAGTGGACAGGAACCATAACCATCGTATTTATGTTGCAGTGGTTTTCCCGATACGTAAGCCAACAGGTTCTCAGCTAACACAGGGGCCTGTTGTCGTACCGCAGCCGCAGTTTTGGCATTGGGTGTTGAGCTCACATCTCCCAGGGAGAATATGTTATCAAACTTGACATGCTGCAAAGTATGTTGATCCACATCCACCCATCCAGCATCGTTGGAAAGCGAGCTTTCACGAATAAAGTCAGGAGCAAGCTGTGGTGGGCAGACATGCAGAAAGTCAAAATCCACCTCATATCTCTCCTCCTTGTCCGCGACTGAAAACCACGCCTTTCCCGCAGCTCCATCTACCGCTACAAGGTTGTGTTGAAAGTCCAGATTAATCCCGTAACGATCAATATACTTCTGCAAAGCCGGAACATAGTGTTCAACACCAAACAAGACCCCGCCCGCATTGCAAAAGTGCACATCCAGGTTCTGCAACAGGTTTTCGCGTTCCCAATGGCTACAGGACAAATACAGCGCTTTTTGTGGCGCGCCAGCACACTTAATAGGCATCGGTGGTTGTGTAAAAATGGCTTTTCCTCCGCGTATTTTTTTGACCTGCTCCCAGGTATAGGACGCGTGCCGGTAGTGATAGTTTGAAGTAACGCCATTGTTCCCCAACGATTCTTCCAGGCCCTCTATTGCAGCCCAATCCAGTTTCAATCCGGGGCTTACTACAAGTGTTCGATAGCCCAGATAGGTACCATCATCCAAGCCCACCTGATTGAGCTCAGGCATAAACTCCATTACACGTTGTTTAATCCAGGTGGTCGACTTTGGCATCAGACTGGCATTTTTACGGACGGTTTGTTCCGCGGTAAATATGCCTCCACCAACCATGGTCCAACCCGGCTGATAGTAATGTTCTTCACACGGCTCAATAATTGCGATATCAAGGCCAGAGTTTCTTTTCAGCAAACTGGCGGCCGCGGAAATTCCACCCGCACCGCCACCAACAACAACCACATCGAAAGTTTTGTTCACGACCTCCGGCGAAGGGCCTGGTGGTGGCTCAAAGCGAAAACCCAGAGCATTCACACTTTCTACAATGGTTTGTGTGGGTAATTTTCCTAGCTGGCTCTGTGCCCACAAAAGACTGCATCGATTTCCGGTTCGGCAATATGCCAGCACCGAGCCAGCCTGTTCAATTGCATCACCGAACGCCCTGACGGTATCCAGCTCGCTTGTACCAGGGCTTACCGGTAGATACATAAACTCCATTCCAGCAGCCTGCACTGCCTGCCTTATAACGTCACAGTCAGCCTGGGAAATCTCTTCACCATTGGGTCTGTTGCAGATTACCATTGCAAACCCCAGCGCCTTAATTTCGCCGATGTCCTCGACAAGTAATTGTCCACAAACAGACAGCCCTTTGTATAGTTGCCTAATTTCCATCAGCCTTCCCCCTGTTGTTATTGTTATAGCTATTGTTTATCCAAGCAAAGCAGGTAATGAACGAACCAGTATGTAAACTCCCATTAAAATCAAAAACACAGCAAATATCTTCTTTAACAATGCCTGAGGTACTTTTCCTGCCAGGGCATTTCCCAAAAAACTTCCCACAATTCCAATGACCGAAACCATAACAACAACGCTCCAGTCTATGGAGAGTTGTTGTTGTTCAAGAACATCCAGGTATTTCAGAAAGCCAATGAGCGATTTCATGGCAATTATTATCAGACTGGTTGCTACAGCACGATGCATCGTGAGACCGCCCAGAAGCACCAAAGCAGGGACGATAAGAAAGCCTCCGCCAACGCCGACAAAACCTGTTACAACCCCAACAACTGTACCTTCACTACCAATCTTGAAGACACTGCGCGCAACCGGGTTGCTATTTTCTGTTGATACGGGTGATACGGGTTTCAACATAAACCAGGACGCCAATAACATTACACCGGCAAAAACTGCCAGCTGAAAAACCCCCGATACCCAGGCAGAAGCCCATGCTCCCAGAAAGGTACCAACCATTCCGGGGACACCAAACAAAAGTACCATTCGCCAATCTACCTGACGCTGGTGCATGTAATTCAGGCTGGCTGCAAAGGCTATAATCCCAACAATCGCCAGCGAACCGGCAATGGCTATTTTTTCATCCTGCCCAACAAGATAAACCAGAACCGGTACAGTAATGATTGACCCGCCAGAACCCAACAGGCCAAGACACAGGCCAATACAGGCAGCACCAATCCCGACCAGAAATGATCCACCCACCACTATTGTTCCCGCACCGGAATCTTGAAGTAGCGTGTTCCATTGGACTCAGCACGCGGATAAACTCCAGCCCGCATATTGAATTGAACTGCTGGATACAAAAGCGCGGGAGTGCGCAAGGTAGCATCCCGAGTTTCGCGAAACTTTACAAATTCGCCTTCACTAATACCTTCATGTATATGGATGTTAGATTCACTCTGCTCGGCCACCGTAGTTTCGTTCATGAACTCTTTACGCGTTTCGGTACCATAGTCGTGGCACATATACAGAACGGTGTCAGCCGGTAGAGAAAGAATCTTCTGAATGGATAAATACAGGGTAGCTGCATCACCGCCGGGGAAGTCTGTACGAGCGGTTCCATAGTCCGGCATAAACAGGGTGTCCCCGACGAATGCGAATCCGTCAAAGACAAACGTCAGGCAAGCAGGAGTATGCCCCGGGGTATGCATCACCCTGGCACTTAAGTTTCCTATACTGAAACTGGAGCCGTCGGAAAACAATCGATCGAACTGTTCTCCATTAGTTCCAAAATCATCAAAGATATTGAAAACCTTTGCAAACGCAGATTGCACCGCACCAACGCACTCTCCTATCGCCACCTCTCCCCCCAGTTTGTCTTTCAAATATTGTGCTGCGGAGAGATGATCAGCGTGAATATGCGTATCCAGAATCCATTCAAGGTTTAGAGAATTATCCTGTACAAAGGCCACCAGGGCATCAGCCGATCGGGTGGAAGTAACCCCGGAGGGTGCATCATAATCCAGCACCGAATCAATAATGGCACAGCTATTCGAAACCGCATCCTGTACCACATAACTATAGGTAAACGTAGCGGGATCAAAAAACGAGTGTACTGGCAACTTACTGGATAATTTTTCCTCCATAGTTGTACAACCCTCAGTATTAAATTGGATTTCTTATAGTTTTCTAAGCGGTTAGCTCTAATGCGGCGATTAGGATAGTATCTTAACTATCAGAAATGGAAACCACCTTATGAAAAAACTTATCACCCCGATCTTTCTCACTCTACTGGCGGGGTTTTTCCCGGTAGTTGTTAATGCAGATGAAGAAGACTCACCCTTCGCAAAACAGATCAATGCCCGACAGTCCTCTATGACACTCTATGGATACAATCTGGGGCTTTTAGGTGCAATGGCCAAGGGTGACACCCCTTATGATGCCAAACTTGCTGCCGATGCAACACATAATCTATTGTCGCTGGTAAACATGAGAAACCCAACCATGTGGCCAGCTGGCTCAG
>Ga0256847_1000232_pt1 | contig 38392 bp, 39 predicted proteins | sample TeddybearmetaG_FD_189099 | JGI IMG/M metagenome (GOLD analysis project Ga0256847, IMG submission 189099) | Hydrothermal vent microbial communities from East Pacific Rise, Pacific Ocean - Teddybear | ecosystem: Environmental > Aquatic > Marine > Hydrothermal vents | place: Pacific Ocean: East...
TTCATGCGTCGCAGGGTGCGCGCGCCGTTGTTTCGGCGTAAAAAGCCTGCATGACCCAGCTTACACTCTCAATTGATCCTGAACCTAGCCGGGTGCAGGAGATTCGCAGCTTTACCGCAACTGGCCGCGCGCATGTGCCGTCTATCCTGACCGAGGCATCGGCGAAGGATTTGCACGGCGCGGTCACCGATCTGGAGCATTGGAACGCGATTTTTGACCGCGACGGCCAGAATGTCGACTTGAATGACAGCGCTTTGAGCATTCTCACTGAGGTTCAGAAAACTGCTCTGTTCGGTCATTTGAACCAGACGGCGGCGACGGGATTTCAGTATTTCTTCGCCAATATTCCGCTCTATGACGCCTATCATTCCGGGCGCGAGATCGACCCACGCCTGACTGCGATCTATGAGTTCATCAATGGCGAGGCGTTCCTGAACCAGTGCCGCGCGCTGACCGGGCTGAGCGCGATTACATTCGCGGATGCGCAGTTGACGCGGTATGGCCCCGGCCAGTTCCTGACCCGGCATAATGACGATGTTGATGGCAAGAACCGGCTGGCCGCCTATGTCCTGAACCTGACGCCGGAGTGGCGCACTGAATGGGGCGGGACGCTGGAATTCTATGATGAAGCGGGCAATGTGGTGCAGGGTTTTACCCCGACATTCAACGCGCTGAACCTGTTCAAAGTTCCGCAGAGCCACGCGGTGACCTATGTCACCCCCTTTGCGCAAAGCTATCGCTATGCCATCACCGGATGGCTACGCGGCGGCACAGACCCCAAAGGCTGATCAATGACCAAGCAATTCCCGCAATCTTTTCCGGCGACGCGGCTGCGCCGTTTGCGCCAGACGCCGTGGATCCGCAATCTGACGGCGGAGAACGTGCTGACGCCGGCTGATCTGGTCTGGTCGGTGATTGTGCATGACGGCGATGAGGCGCGCATTCCGGTGGCCGCTATGCCGGGTGTGGAACGGTTCAACGTCAAGGAAGCTGCGGCGGCGGCCATACGGGCGCAGAAGCTCGGTATTCCGGCGATTGCGATTTTCCCGCATATTGACCCGAAGTATAAAGACGAGGATGGCAGCGAGGGGCTCAACCCGGACGGTCTGATCCCGTCTTGCATCAAGGCGATGAAGGATGCCGCGCCAGATGTCGGGATCATTTGCGATGTGGCGCTCGACCCGTTCACCAGCCACGGCCATGACGGCCTGATCGACGAGGCGGGCTATGTCTTGAATGATGAGACCACGGCGGTGCTGACGCAGCAGGCTTTGGTACAGGCCGAAGCGGGCGCTGATGTGGTTGCGCCGTCGGATATGATGGACGGGCGGATTGGCGCGATCCGCGCGGCGCTGGAAGGCGACGGGCATTCGGGTACGCTGATCCTGTCTTACGCCGCCAAATATGCCAGCGGCTTTTACGGGCCGTACCGCGAGGCCATCGGTTCGGCGACGGCGCTGATCGGCGACAAGAAAACCTACCAGCAAGACCCGGCCAATAGCGACGAAGCGCTGCGCGAAGTGGCGATGGATATTGCCGAGGGCGCCGACATGGTGATGGTCAAACCCGGCCTGCCCTATCTCGATATTGTCCGGCGCGTGTCCGAGACGTTTGCGATCCCAACCTTCGCGTTTCAGGTCTCTGGCGAATATGCGATGATTCAGGCCGCAGCGCAAAATGGCTGGATTGATGGCGACCGCGTGATGCTGGAAACCCTGCTCAGCTTCAAACGCGCCGGGGCGACCGGCGTGGTGACCTATTTCGCCGAACGTGCGGCGGAGAAGTTGGGCTAGTTAGCCCCCTACCCGCGCAAATTCGTGATCACGGTCTGGGTACATTTTGCGAGATTGTGGATGTCGCCGTAGAGGGCGTGGCCGACGAAATAGACTGCGCCTTCAGGCACCTCGGTTCCGGCGGGAATGTCCCAGCTCATCGTCTCGCCTGCATCGGCAGCGGGCATCATTACGACATGACCCGTGTCGCGGAAGCCCATGCAATTGCCGCCCATATCGCCGTTTCCAGCATCATCTTCGGTACCCGGTTCGCCAACTTCGAGGCCCCAATGGATCATGTACATGGTGATCCCGGCCTCGGCCTCATTGATCCGAACGCCGTCGGCATCGACAGCCGGTTGCATGGTCAGGGTGCCGCCAATGGCCCGGCCGGGGTCGGTATCGGTGAAGCTGATTGAGCCTGATTTCGGGCCGTAATTCGGCTCTGGCGGCGACTTGTAAGCGCCGACCGGAATCGCGGTCTTGTTCATGATCGCGACTCTATCGGGCTCGTACAGCGCTTCGGCGTCGTCACTTGGCGCGTAAGTATGCCCGCAGGCGGCCAGAAATATCGTGGCTACAATGGCTGTGATGGTTGTTTTCATGGTGTCCTCCGGCGCTGAGGAGGCATGATTGCGCATATTACTGCGCTTGAACAGGTCGCGCGCGGCGGGCTTTATTTGAAGACGTCAGGCGCTTCGTCAACCGGCAGATCGAACTTCATTGGGATGGTCTTGATCCCGACCATGCGCAACGGGTTGAGCGTGAACCAGGCCCAGATCACCATCTGAGTGCCATCGGCGAGATTGTCGATCGGGAACGGCTCAGTCTTGGTCCAGTCGATCTTGCCGTAGATAAATTTGGCATCATCGGGCACTTCAATCGTCAGCGTACCATTCTGGCGAATCTGACCGACTTTATTGCCGTCAACGTAAACGCCCATGGCGCGAGCGGCTGCAAATGCGCCGCGCTTGCGGGTGATGTGAAGTGCTTTCATGGATCGTGTCCCCTTTTGGCCAAATCCCTGTCTAGGCGGCGAGCGTTAGCATCCGGTTACGCGCGCAGCATTTCGTCGATCTCAACCGACCAGCGATGCGCGTCGCCGGGCCAGCGCGCGGTCAGCAGATTGCCATCGCGCACCGTAAAACCGTGATGCAGGGCATCAATACTGTCGCGGGTCGTGCCGCCGGGGCCTGCATCAAAATCGTCATCAGAGGCCAGCGATTGCCGCACTTCATCTTCGGTCGTGATCTCAGGATAGGTCCTGTAATAGTCGCCCATCCACAGGCGGGTGAGCCGATATCCAGTGTTTTCAAGCCGGTTGACCAGCGAAGTGACTTTGCGGCCGTAGAGGAGCGGCTTGCCGTCTTCGGTCTTGGCGCGGGCCAGAACCAGCACGCCGTGACAGATCGCGCCGACAATTTTCCCGGCTTTCAAATCGCGCGCGGCGAGCTGCTGAATGACCTGTGATTCCAGATACGGTTTCACGCATTTATCGTGGCCGCCGGGCAAGACCAGCGCGTCATAATCGGTTTCGGCCGCCTCCCCATAGGTGATCGGGCTGGCATAGGCGTCGCTGGTGATCATCGCCTCATACGCAGCGCGGCCATTGGCATCGGCGCGCAGCACGTATTTCAGCGGGCCGAGGCCTTTGCCAGTGACCATGATCGGGTCGGCGGATGATACGCTACCATCGGGTGTGGTGAAGATGATGTCATGGCCGCGTTCGGACAGGACTTTCCACGGCACGGCGGTCTCAGTTGGGTCAAAGCCGCGCTGAGGCAGCGGGATCAGGACCTTACTCATCCCAAGTCTCATAGGTTTTTTGCATATAATCCAATCCGTCCAGAACCATCTCTTCGAGCACGCTCAAATCAATATCGCTAAGTTTGTTGATGTACAGACATGACTTTCCGAGCTTGTGCTTACCAAGGCGCGAGAGCCTTTCCTCCATCTCGCCATAGCGATAACCGGGCATGATATAGACCACCAGTTTGGCCTTGCGCGGCGAGAATCCGGTCTGCATGGCATCGCCCTCGCGGCCGCTGTCATACTTGTAGTGATATCGGCCATAGCCGATGATCGCCGAACCCCACATCACAGGTTTCATCCCGGTGACGCGATTGAAAAAGTCGAGCAGAATGGCGGCGTCTTCGCGCTTTTTCTCCGGTTCGACGGCCTTGATGAAATCAGCGGCCGCGACTTTGGTCGCCTGCGTCTTGTTCTTAGCTTTCGCCATTTTCACCCTTTCCTCGTCCGAAGGGGCCGCGCCGCGGAATCCACATCTTTGGGCGAATAGTCTTCATTATCACAACCACCGCCCTAATAATGAAGGCTGAGCCGCCACCCAAGACCATCGCCAGAGAGACAGTCCCGCCAAAATAGTTAGTAGCATAGAATATGGCAGCACCTATCAGGGCAGCCGTCGCGTAAATATCCTCGCGCAGGATCAGCGGCACTTCATTGCAAACCACATCGCGCAACAAGCCACCAAAGCTCGCCGTCATGGTGCCCATCATGATCACGACAATCGGGCCATATCCCAAACTGAAAGCAGCCTGCGCACCGACGACGCTAAACAAAGCCAAGCCCAATGCGTCAAACCAAATCAATGCCTTGAATCGGGCGATACGCTCACCCAAAAAAGCGGCCACCATGCCACCCGCTAAGGCAACCAGGATCGTGTAAGGTTGGTTCAACCAAAACACCGCACGGTCCAACAATAGGTCGCGCAGGGTTCCGCCGCCAATTGCAGGTAAAAGCGAGATCGTCAGGATTCCAAACAAGTCCAACTCTCGCCGTGAGGCCATTAGGCCGCCGCTCAAAGCAAAAACAAAAACGCCAATAACCTCAGCAAGTTGCAATGCCGTCATGGCTTAATCCTTTTTACGGTCTAGCCGCGCCAGCAAGCTACTGGTGTCCCAGCGCGCGCCGCCCATCGCCTGTATATCAGCATAATACTGATCAACTGTCGCGGTCAGCGGCAGGCTCGCGCCATTCTCTCGGGCCGCCCCAAGCGCAATGCGCAAATCCTTGCGCATCCAGTCAACCGCGAAGCCGTGCTCATAGTCGCCGTCTTGCATGGTCTGCCAGCGATTGATCATTTGCCAGCTTTGCGCCGCGCCGCCGCTAATCGCGGCAATGACTTTCTCAACGTCGAGCCCGGCCGCTTGCGCAAAGTGGAGACCTTCAGCGAGGCCCTGCACGATCCCGGCAATACATATCTGATTGACCGACTTGGCCAGTTGGCCCGCGCCGCTATCACCGATCAGGGTCATGCTCTTGCCATAGGCTTGCATGATCGGTTCGGCTTGCGCAAACGCCGCCACATCGCCGCCGCACATGATGGTTAGAGCGCCATTCTCGGCCCCGGCCTGCCCGCCAGAGATTGGCGCGTCGATGAAGGCTGCGCCATGTTTCGCGGCGCGGGCGTAGAGGGACCGCGCCAGTTCGGCGCTGGCTGTGGTGTGATCGACGATGACCATGCCGGAGCCGATGCTTGGCTCAAGCGCGTCATAGACCGCAGCAACATCCGGGTCATCGCCGAGGCAGAGGAAGACGAAGTCTGCGCCTGATATGGCGTCGGCTGGCGCGGCGGCTGCGGTACCGGTATTTGCCGCCGCCCATTGCTCGGCCTTTGCCCCGGTGCGGTTCCAGACGGTGACCTCATGGCCCGCCTTGGCGAGGTGTCCCGCCATTGGAGACCCCATCACTCCAAGTCCCAAAAATGCTACGCGCGCCATACTGGCCTCCATCAGAATCTGTACGGTATGGTGAATAGAACAAATTTCATCGAAATCGCACTGCTCTACCTCAACCGATCTTCACCCTGATGCCCTAAAGCAAGCAACAGGACCAGAAGGGTTCTATCGGGAAAGATATGGCTGTTGCTTATTCCTCTCGGCGCATTACGGGCAGAAGGCCCGCCGCGCCCGCCCGCAAGATGGGTACCTGGAAGCTCGCTTATGCGGATTTCCTGACAGCATTATGCGCCTTCTTTCTAGTGATGTGGATTGTTCACGGCGTCCCTGCCGAGGACAAGGCTGAGCTGGCCCAGCAATTTAGCGGCGAAGCAGACGTGACAGAATTGGCCGCCCTTCCCATTGTCGATACGACTGCGATGGATTTGGCGACGCGCTTGCGCAGCGATCCGGGTCTGCTGGCTTATGGTTCAAGCGTGACGATCACGGCTGAGCCTGATCTGATCCGTATCGATCTAACGGATATGGCGACCCGGCCGTTGTTTGAGACCGGCGACGGCGGTTTGAACGAGACCGGCATCGCGCTCACCCGTACGACCGGAATTGTGCTCGCGCACCTGCCCTATCAGTTGCGGATTGAAGGCCATACCGATTCCAATCCCAGCCTGACTGAAGGTTATTCAAACTGGGAATTGTCAGCCGATAGAGCCAACTCTGCCCGGCGTATTCTTGAAGCTGCTGGCGTCGCCCCAGAGCGGGTTCGCGCGGTCAGTGGATTGGCTGATACACGGCCACTTCTGCCCGCCTCACCCGACCTTCCCGCTAATCGGCGTATCTCGATTGTTCTGGTCATCCGCGAGCAGAGCGCGTAGAAAAGGCCCCAGATGAGGGCTGTTTTTAACCGCATTTCGAAACGAGAACCGGCATGACCGCACAGATCATGGCACATTGGCCTATGTGGGCCAGTCTTGCAGCCGTTGCTGTAACCATCGTGTTCTACATGCTCGATCGCTATTCGATGGAACTGGTGTCGGTAACCGTCATAGCGGCGCTATTGCTGATCTTCAGCCTGCCCGGCGCGACGGCGATTGATGGCAGTGCGATCACCCCGGCAGACCTGCTCATGGGGTTCTCGAACCCCGCTTTGATCACGATCATGGCGCTGCTGGTGATCGGGCAAGGATTATTCCAGACCGGCGCTATGGAAGGCCCGACCAAGGCGCTGGTTCGGTCTTATGATCGCCGTCCGATACTGACCTTGGTCATGGCCTTTGCGGCTGTATTTGTGACCAGCGCCTTCACCAATAATACGCCCGTAGTGATCATGTTTCTCCCGATCATGTCAGCGTTTGCAGCGCGCATGGGCGCCTCAACATCGCGCCTGATGATGCCGCTCAGTTTCATGTCGATCTTTGCTGGCATGACCACCCTGATCGGGACATCGACGAACTTGCTGGCTGCCGATTCCTATGAGCGCTTGACCGGCAACCAGCTTGGATTTTTCGACCAGACGGCATTCGGGCTGATTCTGGCGGGCGTCGGTATCGCCTATCTCGCGCTGGCCTCTCGGATTTTGTTGCCGAACCGCGAGGCGTTCAGCGAGACGATGGTGAAATCCGGCAAGCAATTCGTCGCCCAATTCGAAGTGACGCCGGGTCATTTCCTCGATGGCAAATCCGCCGTCGCGGGGATGTTTCCAGAGCTCAAAGACATGACCGTCCGGATGATCCAGCGCGGCGAGCGGGCGATTCTGCCGCCTTATGATGAGATCACGCTACAACCCGGCGATCTGGTCATCGTCGCCGCGACAAGGCAAGCGCTGACCGATCTTCTCGCCGGCAAGCCCGCAATGCTGAACGATATTTGGCACCGGGGCATTGACGAAAGCGATGACGATAGCGGCGATGGCCAACTAGGGCTGGTCGAGGCAGTGATCGCACCCGGCTCACGGATGGTCGGACAGACGGTTGAGCGACTTGGCTTCCGGCGCCTGACCTCTGCTGTGACGCTGGGTATTCAGCGCCGCAGCCGGATGATCCGGACGAAACTTGGCCAGATCAGGCTCGAAGCCGGAGATACGCTGCTGCTGTGCGGGCCGATTAGCGCCTTTCGCACGCTGCGCACCAGCCGCGATTTGATCTTGCTGGAATGGTCGCAAAGTGAATTTCCAACCACGACTAAAGCGCAATTGGCGCGCCTGATCACGCTCGGCATGGTGCTAGTCGCGGCCTTGGGGCTAGCCAGTATCACAATCGCCGCGATTACAGCCGCAACGCTGATGATCCTACTGCAATGCCTGAACCACCGCCAAGCCGGACGCTCGCTCGATTTACGGATCTATCTGGTGATCGCGGCGGCGCTATGTATGGGCACGGCGCTGGAAGCGACCGGAGCGGCGCAATTGATCGCGGAACTGGTGGTCAGGTACGCCGAGCCATATGGCACGCTGGCCGTGCTGTCGGCGATCTTCCTTGTGGTCGCCTTGTTGACCAATATTCTCAGCAATGCTGCGACGGCTGTCTTGTTCACGCCGGTCGCTCTGTCAGCGGCTGAACAGATCGGCGCTGACCCGTTTCCGTTCCTACTGGCGGTGATTTATGCTGCCAACTGTGCTTTTGCGACACCTATTGCATACCAGACCAACATGCTGGTTATGGGCCCCGGCCATTACAAGTTCGGGGACTTTTTACGCTTTGGCGGGCCGTTGGTCATTCTGATGTGGGCGACCTTCACCATCGTAGCCCCTTGGCGCTTCGACCTTTAACGGGCTAGATAGCAATATGAAGCTCGACGAGTCGCTCTTTCAGGTTCCCGGTGTGCGTCGCGGATTACGGTTTTACGTAACCGGCGCGAGCCCCTGCCCGTACCTGCCGGGGCAGATGGAACGCAAAGGCTTCACCCACCTGACGCAAGACAATCCCGACGCGCTGCACGATCAGCTCAGCCGCGCAGGCTTTCGGCGTAGCCAGTCTGTCGCCTACCGCCCGGCCTGCCCGACTTGCAATGCGTGCCGCTCGGTTCGGGTCAATGTCGCAGAGTTTGAGCTGAGCCGCTCTCAACGCCGGATCATGCGGGCCAATACCGACCTTGTCCGCGTGCCGGTTGAAGCCAAAGCCACACGCCAGCATTACCGCCTGCTGAAACGCTATCTAACCACACGCCATGAGGGCGGCGGCATGTCGGAGATGGGCTTTCGTGAGTTCAGCGCGATGGTCAATGACAGCCCGGTTCAAACGCTGATGTTCGAGTATCGACTGGGCGAGGCAGATGACGCGCCGCTGGTCGCAGCCTCACTGACAGATGTGGTGCGTGACGGCTTTTCGATGGTCTATACATTTTTCGATCCAGAGCAGTCTGGCCGCAGCCTCGGCACTTATATGATCCTCGACCACATATTGCATGCCGAAGAGCTGGGTCTGCCGCACGCCTATTTGGGCTATTGGATCAAGGACAGCCCGAAGATGGACTATAAGCGCCGTTTCACACCGCTCGAAGTGCTTGACGGTAGCGAGTGGCGCAGGCTCGAAGACGACGAATAGATAAAAACAATGTTTCACGGAGGGGCTGATGATTGATCGGCGTAAGTTACTTGGGGCTGCAACGCTTGGCGCAGCGGGCTTGGCGGCAACCGCATGTGGGCAGTCGACCAGCACTGAAGGCGGGGTTGCGGCTCCGGCAGTGAAACGCAAGAAAACCCGGCTGACGATGACCACGACATGGCCGAAAGACCTGCCCGGTCTTGGTACAGCGGCGCAGCGTGTCGCCGACCGAGTGGCCGAGCTGTCTGATGGCCAGATGGAAATCAAGGTCTATGCTGCGGGCGAACTGGTACAGGCGTTTGGCGCGTTTGATGAGGTCGCGTCGGGCAATATCGATATGTATCACGGGGCTGAATATTACTGGCAGTCAAAGTCCAAGGCGTTCAACTTTTTCACCTCCGTCCCGATGGGAATGACGGTGGCAGAAATTATGGGCTGGATCGATTTTGGCGGCGGTCAGGCCCTGTGGGAAGAATTGTCAGCCCAGCACGGCGTGATTGCGTTTCAGGGCGCCAATACGGGCCACCAGATGGGCGGCTGGTTCAAGAAGGAAATCCACTCATTGGATGATTTTCGCGGCCTCAAGATGCGCATTCCGGGCCTAGGCGGCGACGTGGTTCGCGCCCTTGGCGGCGCTGCAGAAGCATTGGCCGGACCGGACATCTACCAAGCCCTACAGACCGGGCGGATTGATGCGACCGAGTGGGTTGGGCCATGGAATGACTATTTCCTCGGCTTCCACCGCGAAGCGAAATTCTATTATGGCCCCGGTTTCCACGAACCCGGTTCCTCTCTCGCAGTTGGGATCAACAAGAAGAAATGGGACAGTTTGACCCCGACCGAACAGGCGATCATTCGCAGCGTCTGTAATGAAACCAATCATCTCTCGGTTGGCGAGTTCGCTTATCAGAACGGCGTCTATCTCGAGAAACTGAAAACCGAAGAAGACATCGAGCTGCGCCGCTTCCCAGATGATGTGATGGCGCGGGTCAAGGAAATTTCCGCCGATGTGCGCAGCGATGCAGGCAAAGGCGGCGATATTGAAGGGCGCATCTATGCGAGCTTTGAAGACGCACTGAAGAAAATGCGCGGTTGGGCCAGTATTTCGGAAGGTCCATATCTGGCCGCACGCGAGCTCTAGGCCCTGTGGCTGATCTGGTTCCGCTTCTCGGCACAGCTTTGCGCTTTGCAGGCTACGGCCTCGCGCCGCTCTTGTTATTGCCGCTACTCATTCTTGCCCTGCCGAAGCTAGCCGAAGGCCCAGCTAAAGCGCTTAGCGGTTTGCTCGATCGAATCTCTGGCGCAGCAATGACGGTCGCTATGGGATTTGCCTTCGCGATCATCCTGATCCAACTCGCCGCTGTCCTGATGCGCTATGTGTTTGGGCTCAATTTCAGTTGGCTGAATGACAGTGTGCTGTTCTCATTTGCCTGCATCTTCATGCTCGGCGCGGCGGCGACCTTGCGCGATGATGGGCATGTTCGGGTGGATATCTTGCGCCCGCGTTTCAACCCAAGCACGCGCGCGATTATCGAGCTGATCGGCACCTATGCCTTCATCTTTCCAATTGGCGGCCTGATCCTGTATGCCGGGGCGAGCGGCCTTGCGCGCTCATGGGCCGGGTTGGAACCGTTCAATGAGAGCGACGGCCTGCCGATCAAATACATCTTCAAGACACTGGTGCCGATCTTTGCAATTCTGATGATTGGGCAAGGGCTGGCCCAAGCGATCAAGGCAGCGCTGTCCCTGCGCGGATTGCGGCCTTTCGATGCGGTCGATCAATCGCATGAGGGACAAGTCTGATGGAGCTTGAACTGATCCTCGCGCTCGGCATGTTTCTCGCCGCAATTGCCGCTTTGCTGATGGGGTATCCGGTTGCGTTGACGCTGGGCGGTACGGCGCTGATCTTTGCAATTATCGGGATCAGTCTTGATCTTATCCCGCTGCCATTATTGCGCATCTATCCCAACCGCATCCTCGGCGCGATGGAGAACCAGACGCTGATTGCGGTGCCGCTCTTCGTGCTGATGGGGGTAATCTTAGAGCGCTCGAAAGTCGCCGATGACCTGTTGCACACCGCCAGCCGCCTGCTTGCCAAGGTGCGCGGCGGGCTTGGCTATGCGGTTGTCATCGTTGGCGCATTACTCGCCGCCTCAACCGGGATTGTTGGCGCGACGGTTGTGACGATGACGCTGATCGCGCTGCCGACCATGCTCAAACAGGGCTACGATCCGAGGCTCGCGGCAGGTACGATTGCGGCCTCGGGGACGCTGGGCCAGATCATCCCGCCGAGCATTGTTCTGATCCTGCTGGCGGATGCCGTATCGACCGCCGCATCGACCACAGGCGGCGGGGTTGTTTCGGTTGGCGATCTGTTTGCAGGCGCGATTCTACCCGGCCTGATGTTGGTTGGGCTATACCTACTGTATCTGGTTGCGACAGCGATCCTGCGCCCTGAAGCGAGCCCGGCTGTGGTGCTTGAAGATGGCACCGCGCCGCTGACCGCCGCGCAAGTCGCGCTCAGCCTTGGCGCGCCTCTGCTCTTGATAATGTCCGTGCTTGGATCGATCCTCGCAGGCCTCGCTTCACCAACCGAAGCAGCGGCGATTGGTGCAGGTGGCGCGCTCCTTCTGGCCGGTCTTCGATTGGCGCCGGAACTGGGCATGAAGCGCGAACCTGTGCTGATCTATGCGGGTTTTGCCTGCCTGATCCTGCTTGGCATCTTGAGCAATGTGACTGACCTACGGGTCAATCGCGAGACCATTCCGGCGATGCAGAATATCGCCATCATCATTGCTACAATTGCGTCCATCGTCCTGCTGGTCGGCCTGCTGGCGGCATCGCGCATTTTCGCCCGGGCCAAACAATTGCAAAGCGCGCTGAAATCTGGCGCGACGATTACCAGCATGGTGTTCCTGATCCTGATCGGGGCGTCACTGTTCTCGCTGGTCTTCCGCGCCTATGGCGGCGACGAGATTGTCGAAAGCATGCTGCGCGCCGTACCTGGCGGCATGTGGGGCGCGCTGGCGGTTACCATGCTGGTGATGTTCGTGCTCGGCTTCTTCCTCGACTTTATCGAGATCGTATTTGTAGTCGTGCCGATTGTCGCACCGCCGCTGATCTTGCTCGGCGCCGACCCGGTTTGGCTCGCGATCTTGATGGCGCTGAACCTGCAGACCAGCTTCCTGACCCCGCCTTTCGGATTTGCCCTGTTCTACTTGCGCGGCTCGGCCCCCGAAGGCGTCAAGACCATCGACATCTGGCGCGGCGCCGTGCCGTTCATTGGCTTGCAGCTTGTGATGATCGCGCTGGTCGCAGCGATCCCGGCTTTGGCGACTTGGTTGCCGAGTATTGTCGGATAGAAAAAGGGCACCCTGATAAATCAGAGCGCCCTTTCGATTTAGTCAGTGTTTCCAACGTCGATCTAGAACTTCACCTCTGGGGCAACGCTCATGTCGGCGCGGCCTTCGACGCCGAGGTCGAAGAATTCGCGTGGCTCAAAGTTGAAGCTGCCAGCAACCAGTGATCCTGGGAATTGCTCGCGAGCGGTATTGTAATCCTGAACAGCAGAATTGTAGAACCGGCGCGCCGCAGCGATCTTGTCTTCGATCACGGCCAACTCGTCCTGTAGTTTCAGGAAGTTGGTGTTGGCTTTCAGGTCCGGATAGGCTTCGGCCAGTGCGAATAATTTGCCCAGTGACGCAGTCAGCATGCCCTCAGCCGCCGCCATCTCGCCCGGCTTGGTGGCATTCACAGCCGAATTGCGCGCCTGAACGACAGCGTCGAGCGTGTCTTTCTCGTGGGCCGCATAACCTTTGACGGTTTCGATCAGGTTGGGCACCAGATTCTGGCGCTGCTTGAGCTGTACATCAATGTCGGCAAAAGCCTGATTGCAGCGCTGCCTTTTCGAGACAAGGCCATTGTAGATGCCAATGACCACGACCACCAGAAGGCCAATGATACCAAGAATTACCCATAGCGGATTCATATGCGGGACCCCTTAAATTAAGTTTCTGCCCTAGAGCTAAACGGCCACGCCCTGTCATGCAAGGTCAGCGCGGACAGCCTAGTTGAGCGTGAAGCGGATCGGCACGGTTTTGGGGCCGCAAACGAAGCTCGCATTCATCCGCGTCGGGGTGCCATTCAACTCCACCGATTTCAGTTTTGGCAGCAGCTCTTCCCACAGGATTCGCATCTCCATTCGGGCCAGATGCTGGCCGATACAGACATGCGCGCCATAGCCGAACGCGACATGTTTCTTGTTCTTGCGCGCGGCATTGAACTTGAACGGCTCGTCATACTTGTCCTCATCGCGGTTGCCGGATGGGTAAGCCAGTTGCAGCCAATCGCCTTTGGAAATCTTCTGCCCAGACAGTTCGGTATCGGCCGTGGCGGTGCGCATGAAATGCTTCACCGGGGTTTCCCAGCGGATTGATTCTTCGATCAGGCCTGCCAGCAGCGAGGGATCGTTCTGCACCATCGCAAACTGGTCCGGGTCTTCCGCCAGCGCCCACAAGGCCGAGGCAGTTGAAGCCGAGGTCGTGTCGTGCCCAGCGGTCGCGGCGATGACATAGTAGGACATTGCCTCAAAGTGGCCTAGCGGCTCGCCATCTATCGTGCCATTGGCGATGACGCTGGCCAGATCCAGGCGCGGATTGGCCCGGCGGTCCTCGGTCATGGCGCTGAAATAACCGAAGAAATCGGACACCACCTCGTTCAGCATTTTGATCATCGTATCGGTATCACCGACATCGCCTGAGCGGTTCACATCGCTATCGCTTGCGCCAAACAGTTCCTGAGTGAGTTTCAGCATCAGCGGCTCATCAACCTCTGGCACCCCGATCACTTCCATCACCACGCGCAGCGGGTAGAGGAAGGCCACTTCGCGGGCGAAATCACACTCACCGCCCGTGGCCAGCATTTTGTCGATGAACTCGCGGGCAATCTCGCGAATGCGATCTTCAAGACCGCGCAGGTTTTGCGGCATGAACCAGCTCTGGGTCAGGCGGCGGTAATTCATGTGGTCAGGATTATCCATCTGAACCAAAGAGCGCACCAGATGCGGCGACCCGCCGGTAATCTCGCGCACCTGTTTGTCGGCTTCGATGGTCGTCAGGATTGTTGACCGGTCGCCATTATGAAACAGCGTATTATCGCGCTCAACCGCAAGGATATCGTCAAACTTGCTGACCACCCAGAACGGATCGAAGCCGTCCGGCTCAGCGACGGCGAGCGGCGAGGTGCGGCGAATTTCGGTATAGGCGTCGTGTGATTTATCCCAGTCGGCAAAGGATGCCGGATCAACAATTATGTTCGATATTTCCTTTGAAATCACCACGCCATACACTCCCGTTTAGATCATCTCCCTCAATCGGTACGGCACTTGCTCGCGATTACAAACGCGCTTTAATGCCGCTGCAAGATTACAGGACTGACCGATGAGTGAAAAACCGTTCAAGACATGGCAGTGCCGCACCTGCGGCTATATCTATGACGAGGCCGAAGGTGACGCGATGGAAGACCTCAAAGCGGGCACACGCTGGGCAGATATTCCCGATGACTGGATCTGCCCCCTCTGCGGCACCCCAAAATCCGATTTCGACATGATCGAGCTTTAGAGGTTGGGAACGGCGAAGCCTGACATTTCCTGCGCTGGTTAAGCGCCCACACGTATCTAGATGGCGCTTTGGAGTCAGCGTGTTAGACATGAGTGAATAGTCTCAGGAAGGGCAGCGATTATGGCGAAGAGAATTGCAAAAAGTGGCTTTCGAAATTGGACTGTTGATCAACTTCCTGACCTTTCCGGTAGGACGTACCTGATTACTGGCGGAAACTCCGGTATCGGGTTTGAGGCGGCGAGACATCTTGGCAAAGCCGGAGGCGATATTATCATCGCAGCCCGCAACCCTGACAAAGGAAAACGTGCAGTCGATGAACTTGGCAATCAGATCAAGGCTCCAGCCAAGCTTGTAACCCTCGATCTGTCTGATCTGTCTTCCGTGCGCAGCGCGGCTGATGAAGTACGCGGGCTTACACCTAAGTTGGATGGCTTGATAAACAATGCTGGCATCATGCAGACGCCCCAACTTCAAACAGCTGACGGGTTTGAGCTTCAACTCGGCACCAATCATTTGGGTCATTTTCTGCTCGATGGTCTTTTGTTCGATCTGGTCAAACAGGCAAGCGGCCGCATCGTGACCGTAAGTAGCATCGCCCACAAATATGGGCGCATGTTCCTCGATGATTTGATGATGACAAAGAACTACTCTCCAACCTCTGCTTATGGACAAAGTAAGTTGGCTAATATGCTTTTCGCTCTGGAGTTGGATCGGAGGCTGAAAAAATTGGGCAGCACGGTGACGAGCTATGCCTGCCATCCCGGCTATTCAAATACATCCCTTCAAAGCACAGGACCGCAAGGCCTATGGAATGGTCTTTACAAGATCCTGAACCCAATGTTGGCGCAGCCTGCAAAGAAGGGAGCGATCCCAACGGTCTTGTGTGCCGCTGGAACTGAAGCGGTGCCAGGTGCTTACTACGGCCCTACCGGCATGGGCGAAAGCCGCGGTCCTGTTGGCGATGCCACAGTTTCAGAGAAAGCTTTGAGTGAGACTGATGCGGAAAACCTATGGCAGCAAAGCGAGGCCCTTGTCGGTTTTTCGTGGGACACAATCCTAGCGTAAGATAGGAAAACTAGAACGTGAGAAATCTGAAGGCGGCGTCGTCTAAAATCCGCTCGTGACCAATATGAGCCACCGCACGCCGATTCCAATATCCACATTCAGGCTGATCTCGTGCCATAAGGTACTTTCTTCTCCAAACGAACCTCACCATAATAATGCTTCGTCAATAGCCGCTTCGGAGAACGCCTCATGTTGGACGCAATATTGGACCTGATCCAACCCTTTGGCCTGTCGGATAATCTGACATTCGGGATCGCGGTTGCAGCCGCATTCCTAGGCGTGCTGGCCCTCGCATTCTTGGCCTACCTGTTCACGCGTTATGTGATTGTGGCCACGCTGGCCCGCGCGATCATGCGATCTGAATCCCAGCGCGACGACACGTTCGCGAAGATGAAAGTTTTCTCGCGATTGTCCCACGCTGCACCGGCTGCGGTCATTTATGCGTTGGGACCAGCCGTCTTCGCGCCGTTTCCAGTGGCGGTGCAGGCCATCGAAACGGCGAGCCTGCTCTATCTAACCTTGATGATCGTGCTGTTCATCGATGCGCTGATGAATGCGGGTCTGGCGATCTACCGGACTTATGAGATTTCGAAGACATTCCCGATCATGAGCTTTGTGCAAATTGCCAAACTGCTGCTCTATTTCTTTGGTGCGATCACCGTGCTGTCGCTTGTTCTGGGCCAGTCCCCATTCGGTTTCTTCGCTGGGCTCGGCGCGATGACAGCGGTGTTGATGCTGGTCTTCAAAGACCCCATTCTGGGATTTGTCGCGGGCATCCAGCTCTCGGCCAACCGAATGGTCTCGGTCGGTGACTGGATCGAGATGCCGCAATTTTCCGTCGACGGCGACATTATTGAGATCGGGCTGACCACTGTCAAAATCCGCAACTTCGACAAGACGATAACCACGATCCCAACCCAGTCCCTGATCAATGATAGCTTCAAGAATTGGCGCGGCATGCAAGAGACCGGCGGCCGCCGCATCAAGCGGGCCATTCATCTCGATGTCAGTTCAGTGAAATTCTGCGATGCTGAAATGTTGGCCCGGTTCTCCAAGATCCAATACATCGCAGACTATATCGCCGCCAAGAAAACGGAGCTTTCCGCGTTCAACACATCCGCAGGCGTGGACACATCCACACTCGTCAATGGCCGCCATCTCACCAATATCGGCACGTTCCGCGCCTATATCGAAGCCTACCTTCGCGCCCACCCAAAGATCAGCGACACATTCACCTTTCTGGTGCGCCAGTTGAAACCAACCGAGAATGGTCTGCCGATCGAGATTTATGTGTTCACCACAACCACGGACTGGATCGAATATGAAAGCATCCAGTCAGATATTTTCGATCACCTGTTTGCGGCCGCGCCAGAGTTTGATCTCCGGCTGTTCCAGAACCCGACAGGTGGAGATTTCGCGCGATTGAACCTGCCGAAAAGCGCGGCCAGCAAGGTCCCCGAATAAGCCTCGACTCCGGCGACATTATATCGCTTTCTAAGGCTGGAGACGAGCCAATGCAATTTCTGAAGCGACTGCGTGAACCGATCAGAAATGGAGAGATTACTTGCTCCATTCGGATATGGAAGTCCGCACGCGTGAAGGTCGGCGGCAGATATCGGCTGGATCCAGGCTTTATCGAGGTGACGTCAGTCCGAGAGATTCAAGTACAGGACGTGACGCCAGACCTTGCACGCCAATCCGGGTTTGCAGGTGTGATAGACCTCCTGAAAACCGCAAAACATGGCTCAGGACGACATGTCTACCTGATCGAGTTTGAATTCCTGCCAAGCACAGAGCTTTGACAGCGCTTGCTTAAGCTGCCGTGCGTGGATCTCTCGCCCAAACCCCGCACTCACACGTCGATGAGTTGCCGCGCGGTCGCGAAAATGTCCTCAAACATCGCTTCGGTCAGGCGGCGGGTGTTGGTGTTGTAGCGCGAGCAATGATAGCTCGACAGCAGAGTCATACCGCCGACTTGGTATTGCGTGCCATGCCCGAACGGGTGGTCTTTGAGTTTCAAGCCGAGCATGCGCACGGTTGAATCGTGGCTGATCTTGCCCAGACACAGCATCACTTTCAGTTTGGGTAGCGCCGCGATACGGGCCTGCAGGAACGGGCGGCACTGGTTGATTTCCGCGCCAACCGGCTTGTTCTGCGGCGGCACACAGCGCACGGCATTGGTAATCATCGCCCGGTGCAAAGTCAGGCCGTCATCAATCCGCTTGTCGTAATTGCCCTTGCAAAACCCGAACTTGTCCAAGGTGGCATAGAGCAGATCCCCGGCCCAATCCCCGGTAAACGGACGCCCGGTCCGGTTGGCCCCGGTCAGTCCCGGTGCAAGACCGATCACCAACAACTCAGCCGCCGCGTCGCCAAAGCTCGGCACGGCGCCGTTAAACCAATCGGGCTGTTTGATCGCGGTCTCGTCTATAAATCCCTTTAACCGTGGGCAAAGATCGCAATTTTTCGGGGCTTCTGCAGGATATTCAGCGCTCATTTTCGGCCTCCCAACGGCGGCCCGGACAGGGCCAATCTGAAGCGGCGTAAAACAGGCTGAAAATGAATGCAAGAGCGGGTTGCGCGCCTGTGCTGCACCGCATATAAGGGCCAGCTACAGGAGATTTGTATGGCCCGTGTCACCGTTGAAGATTGCATTAAGCAGATTCCAAACCGCTTCGAGTTGGTTCTCATCGCGGCCCAGCGCGCCCGCATGATCCGTGAGGGCTCACCGCTGACGGTTGATCGCGACAATGACAAGGACCCGGTTGTGTCCCTGCGCGAGATTGCCGAGCGCAGTGTTGACCTGAAAGCCGTCAAGGAAGCCCTGATCGCTGACCTGCAAGAAGTGCGTCCGGGCGAGGAAGAAGAGCGCGAGGCAGATCGTCTGGCTCTCGAAACCGCACCTGTTGCGACCGAAGAAGACGTCATGCGCGCTTATCAGGCTGAATTGGAGTCGGGTCGCGACGACCGACTATAACAGATGCGATGAATACTGCGACCGCCAGATTTGAGGATCGGTCGCGCGCAACTTTACCGCCGCGCGGGCTTCGCGATGACGAGCCCCTACTTACTCGCGAAGAACTGGCTGAAATGGTTCTGGCCTACCAGCCAGACGCCAATCATTCACGCCTCCTGCTCGCCTATGATTTCGCCCGCGACAAGCATGGCGATCAGCTGCGTCAGTCAGGTGACCCATATTACTCGCACCCCGTGCGCGTCGCGACATTTCTAGCCTCAGCCCGGCTTGATCAGGCCACCGTCATGGCCGGCCTTCTGCACGACACGGTCGAAGATTGCGACGATGTTGAAATCGCTGAAATTCGCAACAAATTCGGCCGCGATGTCGCCGATCTGGTTGATGGCGTCACCAAGCTCGGCCAGCTGGAATATCAGTCCGAGGCCTCGAAACAGGCCGAGAATTTCCAGAAATTCATCCTCGCCACGGTCAATGATGTCCGGGTTCTGCTGGTCAAGCTGGCTGATCGCATGCACAATATGCGCACGCTGCATCACAAGAAAAAAGAAGAGGCCCGGCGCCGCGTTGCGCGCGAGACGATGGACCTGTATGCCCCCCTCGCCCGGCGCATCGGCCTGCACTACATTGCCTCGGAAATGGAAGATATCTCCTTCCAGCACCTCAACCCGGAAGCGCGCGAACAGATCCTTAGCCAGCTCGAAATACTCGAGTCGGAAAACAAGGATGACCTTGAACGAGTCAAAACCGCGATCGGCGAACTGATGCGCGCGGAAGGCATTCCGTGCCGGGTCAAGGGCCGCCGCAAAGAACCCTATTCGATCTGGCGCAAGCTGGAGAAGAAATCGATCCGGTTTCGCGATGTTGCCGACATTTTTGGCTTCCGCGTTGTCGTCGATACTGTCCCGCATTGCTATCAGGCGCTTGGCGTTTTCCACACCGAATGGGCCTGCCTACCCGACCGGTTCCGCGATTTTATCTCGGTTCCAAAGCCGAATGGCTATACCTCGCTGCACACGACTGTACGGGCCACCGGCAACCGCTTGGTCGAGCTGCAAATCCGCACCGAGGAAATGGACAATACCGCTGAGCGCGGCGTCGCGGCGCACTGGACCTACAAGGACAGCACTTACGGCTTTGATGCTGAGTCTTCGCGCGCCGCCGGGCTTGATCCAGCGGCTAATCTGCGGGCCTTTGGCGAACTGCTCTCGCATGGCGGCGACGCCAATGAATTCCTCGAACACGCCAAGATGGAGATGTACCGCACCCACGTCTTCGCGTTCACACCAAACGGCCGTCTTGTGCTGCTGCCAGCCGGCTCAATGCCACTAGATTTCGCCTACGCTGTCCATACCCAGATCGGCAACACGTGCGAGGGCGCCAAGATCAATGGCGTGCCGCGCAATATGCGTACAGCGCTTGAGAACGGCGACGTTGTCGAAATTCTGCGCCGCAAAGACCCCCGCCCGATGCCCGGATTTGAAGCCCTAGTCGTCACCGGACGCGCCAGTGCAGCCCAGCGCAAACTTCGCCGTGAGCGCGAGACCCAGGAATTTTCCAATCTCGGCCGCAGCATGCTCGAGCGCGGTCTGCGCCGGGTCGATATTGATCCGGTTGGCGTCGACATGCGCAAGATTGCCGAGCGGGCCGAATTCGCGGGCGTTTCCGCGATGTTCGAAGCGCTTGGCCGCAGCCATGAGCGCGTCAGCCGCCTCATCAAGCTCGCCTTTCCCGGTGTGGATATGGACGCCGATGATGACAAAGATCGCGTCACACTGGATGACCAGCACGCGGCAACCCTGATCGCTGGCGAAAACCTCACCCCCGGCATTACGCTGCACCTTGGCGATTGTTGTCATCCCCTGCCCGGCGACCGGATTATTGGTCTGCGCGAGCCAGATCGCGGGCTGGTCGTCCACACGATCTATTGCGGCACGGTCGCCGCGCATGAAGACCGCCCTGAACTTTGGGTCGATCTGCAATGGACTGAGCTGGCCAAGAGCGGCGTGCGCGCGGTTGGCCGCATCATTGTCACCGCCGCCGACAGCAAAGGCGTGCTGGCGCAGCAATGCTCGGCGGTGTCTCAGGCTGGCGGAAATATCATTGGCGTGGCCACGCGCGAACGCACTGGCCATTTCATAGACCTTGTATTTGACATCGAAGTCGAAGACTTACGTCATCTCGAACAGATAAAAGCGGCTTTGCGGTCCCTCGCGGTGGTTGAGCGAGTTGAACGGCTTGAGGAGAGTGAGTTTGAATAATCAAGACGTGTTGGATGTGTTCCGCCAAGCGGGCGCCTTGCTCGAAGGCCATTTCATCCTCTCCTCCGGGCGTCGCAGTCCGGTCTTCCTGCAAAAGGCGCTGGTCTTTTCACAGCCTGAATTATCCTCAAAACTGTGCGCGGCGCTGGCCGAGAAGATCACAGCGCAGCTCGGCCAGATTGATGTTGTCGTCGGCCCGGCGATGGGCGGGGTCATCCCGAGCTATGAGCTGGCGCGCCATCTTGGTTGCCGCGCAGTGTTCGTCGAACGGGTCGAGGGCGAGTTTGAGCTGCGCCGCAGTTTTGAGTTGAAAGACACAGACCGGGTGCTAATCGCCGAAGATATCGTCACCACTGGCCTGTCCTTCCTTGAAACGGTCAAATCCTTGAGCCAATTGCCCGGCACGCTGGTTGGCGGCTCATGCATCATTGACCGTAGCGGCGGCGAGGCGGATGTTGGCTGCAAACTCGTGGCGCTCGCCTCAATCAAATTCCCTGATTATGACGCCGACGATCTACCGCCTGAATTGAAAGACATTCCGGCCTACAAGCCCGGCAGCCGGGGGCTGGCCAAGTGACGCAGCGCATCCGCCTCGGCGTCAATATCGACCATGTTGCAACGATCAGAAATGCACGCGGCGGCGAGCATCCTGATCCGGCGCGCGCCGCCAGGATTGCCACCGCAGCAGGCGCAGATGGCGTGACGCTACACCTGCGCGAAGACCGGCGGCATATCCGCGACGGCGACCTTGAGAGCATTCGCGCCGCGACCACCCTGCCGATCAATATGGAAATGGCGGCGACCGAGGAAATGCTGACCATCGCGCTCAAATTCAAGCCGGAAACCGCGATGTTCGTGCCGGAAAAACGCGCAGAACTGACCACTGAAGGCGGCCTTGATGCGGCGCGTCAGCACAATCATCTGGCCGACTATGTTCGCCGCCTGCAAGACGGCGGCAGCCGCGTGTCCTTCTTCATCAATCCTGACCCGGTACAGGTCATCGCCGCGAGCCGTATGGGCGCGGATATCACTGAGTTTCATACCGGGCGCTATGTCGAGCTGTGCCAAGCGGGTGAAGGCGAATTGGCGGCGGCGGAACTCGCCCGTATTACCGAATGCGCTACGCAAGCCGTAGACCTCGGTATCGAGCCGCAAGCCGGGCACGGCCTGACCTTTGACACGGTGATCCCGGTCGCTGCGATCCCGGAACTGACCGAGCTGAACATTGGCCATTTCCTGATGGGCGAAGCGATCTTTGTCGGGCTTGAGGCGGCGGTCGCCGAAATGCGCCGCCTAATGGATGAGGCGCGTGAACTATCATGATTATCGGTATCGGCAACGACCTCTGCAACATCGAGCGGATCCAGAAATCACTCGACCGGTTCGGCGAGAAGTTTGAGAAACGCTGCTTCACAGACGGCGAGATCGCCAAGGCGCGCAAACGAATGCGCACCGCCGAAACCTATGCCAAACGCTTTGCCGCCAAAGAGGCCTGCGCCAAGGCGCTCGGCACCGGCGTCCCCCGGCGCGGCGTGCATTGGAAACATATGGAAGTGGTCAATCTGCGCTCTGGCAAGCCGACTTTGAAACTGACCGAGGGCGCGGCTGCACGCCTGCTTGAAATCATTCCGGATGGTCATGTCGCCAGCGTCCACCTGACCATGACCGACGATCATCCGTGGGCTGAGGCGCACGTGATCATCGAAGCCCTGCCTGCGAGTACGATCTGATGAAAAAGCCCACCCGCCCCAAACGCACCCGCCTGCGCGCCGCCGCGAAAGCCAAAGGCCGCCCGGTTCTGAGCACGGAGCAGCGCAAGACGCTTGAAACCGCGATTGGTTACAAGTTCAAAGATGTCGATCTGCTGACCCGCGCGCTGACCCATCCCAGCCTGATTGATGACTTTGACGGCGGCGCACAATTTTCCAATCAGCGTATGGAATTTCTCGGCGACCGGGTGCTTGGTCTGGTCATCGCTGAGATGCTGATCGCGCGCTATCCCAAAGAACGCGAAGGCTTTCTGACCAAGATTTTCCACACATTGGTCAGCGGCGACACCTGCGCACTGGTTGGCGAGCGATTCAATCTGCGTGACTATCTCTTCCTCGACGCCTCAATGCAGCGCAACAAGTCAGGCCATTATGACAAGGCCGTCTCTGACGCCGTCGAATCGCTGATCGCGGCGATCTATCAAGATTCCGGTCTGAAAGCGGCCGAGACCTTCATCAAGACATGCTGGGTGTTCGACACGATCAGGCCCGAAGCCAGTAATGAAGAGAACCCGAAGACCCGCCTCAGCGACTGGTGCGGTGCCAATGGCGCGCCCTATGCCGAATATAAAACAACCGCCCAAAACGGCCCGCCGCACGCGCCCGTCTTCACCATTCAAGCCAGTGTTGAAGGCCATGGGCATGCAGTGGCAAAAGGTGGTAATAAGCAAGAAGCAGAGAAAGCCGCAGCGGCTGCCCTGCTGGAGAAACTGGACCCTAAATGACCGATACGCCTGAACCCTCAATCCCCGACATTGCCGATATAGAACGCGCTGGCTTCGTCGCCATCATTGGCGCACCGAATGCGGGTAAATCAACACTGGTCAATCACCTCGTCGGCACCAAAGTCGCGATCGTCACGCACAAGGTCCAAACCACACGCTTCCCGATCCGCGGCGTGGCCCATCACGGCGATGCCCAGATCGTTCTGGTCGACACGCCCGGCATTTTCCGGGCCAAGAAACGCCTCGACCGCGCCATGGTCAAATCAGCTTGGGGCGGCGCGAATGACGCCGACGCGGTCGTGAATCTGATCGACGCGGCTGCATGGGTCGCGATGGCCGAAGGCAAAGGCAGCGTCGCTGAAAAACTGTCGGTTGAAGATGACCGCCGGGTGATCGAAATGCTGAAACAGAAAGAGAAAAAAGTCCTGCTCGCGCTCAACAAGATTGATCTTTTCTCACACGATAAAGTCTTGCCGATCATGTCAGAGCTTGATGCAACCGGGGTGTTCGAAGAGATGTTCATGCTCTCGGCACTCAACGGGGACGGCGTGCAACGTCTGGTCAAGGCGCTCGCCAAACGCATGCCCGAAGGCCCGGCCCTGTACCCGCCCGAACAGACCGCAGACCTGCCCATGCGCCTGCTCGCCGCCGAAGTGACGCGCGAAAAACTGATGCTGCGTCTGCATCAGGAACTACCCTATCAACTGATGGTCGAAACCGAGAGCTGGGAACCGTTCGAGAATGGCTCTGTACGCATTCGCCAAGCCATCATCATTGCGCGCGAGTCACACAAAGGCATGGTGCTCGGCAAAGGCGGCGCGTCGATCAAGGCGATTGGCAAAGCGGCGCGCGAAGACCTGACCAAGATGCTCGGCCAGACGGTTCACCTGATGCTGTTCGTCAAAGTCGATCCGAAATGGATGGAACGCCGCGAATCCTATACTGCTTACGGTCTGGAGTTCGATGTTTAGGGCCAAACCACATGCAATGGCGCGATGAAGCCCTGATTCTAGGCCGACGCCGGTTTGGCGAGGGCAATTTGATTCTCGATGTATTGACCGCCACCAAAGGCCGCCGCTCTGGCCTGATCTATGGCGGGGCGAGCCGCAAGAAACGTGGTCAATACGAGGCCGGAAACACCGTCACCGTCGCGTGGACGGGCCGTCTCGAAGAACAACTCGGCCGCTTCGAGGTCGCCGAAGTCAGCATCAGCCGCGCCGCCCGCCACCTAGAAAGCGCCGACGCGCTAACCGCGATCTCAACCGTCACCGCCATCCTACGCAACGCAATCGATGAAGGCGACGCCGCCGGATCGGCCCTGTATGGCCCCAGCACGCTTTTACTCGACGCGCTCGACCACTGGCACCTGTGGCCGCCGCTCTATGCCCGCTGGGAGCTTGGCGTCCTGTCCGCGCTCGGCTTCGGGCTTGATCTTGAGGCCTGCGCGCTATCCGGCGCAAATGACGGCCTGACGCATGTCTCACCAAATACCGGGCGCGCCGTGCGCGGCTCCGAGGCAGAGGATTATATCGACCGCCTCTTCCCTCTGCCCGGCTTCCTGATTGATCCCAAAGCCCTGACCCGGCCCGAGGATATCCGCAATGGCCTCGCGCTGACCGGGCACTTCCTTCAGCGCCGCCTGTTCGCAGCGGTCAATCGCGGCGTTCCCGACGTGCGAGCGCGGCTGATCGACAAGCTCACGAAATAATTATCTCCGCCCTATTCAACTCTGGTTCAGACTGCACTAAGCAAACAGGGTGTGTTCAGGGGTAGAGCGGATTTATAAAGCTCAAAGAGGCTACAATGAAAAAATCTTACCTCATCAGCGGCATTGCCGTTTCCTTCCTCGCTCTGGCTGGCTGCATCCATGTCAGCGATGGCAACTATACCGATCTTGACGAAATTGCCGCCAATACAGAAACCGCTTTGCGGGTCTGCGGCGGCGAAGGCATGATCCAAGAAGTCACCGAAGATGGCTATACCTGCCATAATCACGGCAACTAAGGCCGGTTGGGTTCAGAGCCCTATTTACAAGATTCAGTGCTGCCCATGTCGAGATGAAAATGATCGGCGTGGGCAGCATTGTAATCTGGCCCCAGCGTCACCGAGAACAGCCGGCACGCGCCCTTGTGGACCTTGGTCAGATACTTGCCGTAATCATCGCGCCCGCGCCAATGATCCCTGACGCTGATCCGGCGGCCATCCTCCAGAACAAAGCCCGATATATCGATGGCATTGGCATAAGCGTGCTGTGAGCGCTGCTTGGTTCCAGCAATATTGCGGCAACTATATGTGCCATAGGTCTCAATCTGGCGCAGCGGCGAACCGAACGTCTTTTCCGCCAAGGGCCGCGCGACATTACGCTCCCAGAGATATAGCGCCGCCAGTTCATGGCAGCTCATCCGTAGCGGCGAAGCATTATACGGCGTCAACGACTTGCTCAGCGACAAGGTCTCGCCCAACGCGCAGCGACTACCCGGGTCATCCGGCGCCAAGACGGTAAACTCAACCCCGGCCTCGCTCAGCTTGCGCTGGCACAGGGCACTGTCATATTTGAAGTCGGTAAGGTTGCCATAGGTCGCCAGCCCAATCGGCGCAGTCAGGTCAAGCGCGCGAAATGGATTGTGCTGAACCGGCAAAAAGCGGTGCAACACCCACAAAAGACCAAACACAGCGGCAACACTTAAAAATAATTTCAATCGCCGCATGTTGTCCCTTCGTTAACGAAATCGCGTTTTCTGTTAACTGTATATATGCGTGGTGATTCCATACCACCCTCACACAGATTACAGGGGCCCCATGTCAGACATCATGGAACCAGAAGACAACCGGATTATCAACGAACCGCTCAGCGAGGCGCTGTCCAAACGTTACCTTGCCTATGCGCTCTCGACGATCACGGCGCGGGCGCTACCAGATGTGCGCGACGGCCTGAAACCGGTACAGCGACGCATTCTTTACGGTATGCGAGAGCTCAAGCTCAACCCTGAGGGCGGCTACCGCAAATGTGCCAAAGTGGTTGGCGAGGTGATGGGTAATTATCACCCGCACGGCGATACCTCGATCTATGACACGATGGTCCGCCTCGCGCAGGATTTCTCGGTGCGCTACCCGCTGGTCGATGGCCAAGGCAATTTCGGCAATATTGACGGCGATAGCGCCGCTGCGATGCGTTATACAGAAAGCCGGATGACCGAAGCCGCCTCGCTGCTACTCGACGGCCTGACCGAGGATGCGGTCAATTTCAAACCGACCTATGACGAGAATGATACCGAGCCAGAAGTTCTACCGGCCGGGTATCCGAACCTTCTGGCCAATGGTGCAACCGGAATTGCGGTTGGTATGGCGACCTCGATCCCGCCGCACAATGTCGCCGAAGTGATCGACGCGGCCCTGCTGCTGGTTGATCGCGCTTCGACCACGACCGCTGAACTGCTCGAAGTGATGCCGGGGCCAGACTTCCCAACTGGCGGGATTATCGTCGAATCAAAAGAATCAATGCTGCAATCGTACGAAACCGGGCGCGGCAGCTTCCGTATGCGCGCCAAGTGGCACATCGAAGACCTTGGCCGCGGCCAATGGCAGGTGATCGTCACCGAAGTGCCGTATCACGTCCAGAAATCAAAGCTGATCGAGAAACTGGCCGAGCTGATCGAAACCAAGAAGGCCCCGCTGCTCGCCGATGTGCGCGATGAAAGCGCCGAGGATGTCCGTGTCGTCCTCGAACCGCGTTCGCGCTCGATTGAACCTGAAGTGCTGATGGAAAGCCTGTTCAAGCTGTGTGATCTGGAAAACCGGTTCAGCCTGAACATGAACGTCCTGCACAAGGGCGCGCCGCAAGTCATGGGCCTGAAACAGGTCCTGAAAGCCTATCTCAATCACCGCCGCGAGGTTGTGAACCGCCGCGCCGCGTTCCGTCTCGACAAGATCGAGAAGCGCCTTCACCTGCTCGACGGCTACCTGATTGCGTTCCTGAATATTGACGAAGTGATCCGCATCATCCGTCAGGAAGATGATCCAAAACTGGAAATGATTACCCGGTTCGGCATCACCGATATTCAGGCCGAAGCCATTCTCAATTTGCGTTTGCGCGCTCTGCGTAAGCTCGAAGAAATTGAAATCAGCAAAGAGCATGACAAACTGAGCGAAGAACGCTCGGAAATCATTGCCATGCTCGGCTCTGAGCGTCGCCAATGGACCAAAGTCAAGAAAGAGCTGCGCGCTGCGCGTGACGTGTTCGATCCATCGACTGAGCTTGGTCGCCGACGCGCCGTGTTCGCCGCTGCGCCAGAGATTGATCTCGACGCCGCTCTGGAAGCCTCGCAGCCGAAAGAGCCGATTACCATCGTTCTGTCTTCGATGGGCTGGATTCGCGCCATGAAGGGCCACGGCCTCGACATGGACAGCACCAAGTTCAAGGACGGTGACAGCTATTATCTCCACGACGAAGTCCTTACCACCGACAAGATTATCCTGATGGCCAGCGATGGCCGCTCATTCACCCTGCCTTGCGACAAGCTGCCGGGCGGGCGCGGACATGGTGAGCCGATCCGTATCTCAATCGACCTTGAAGACAGCGTTGATATCGTCGCGATGTTCAAACTGGTCGGAGATCGCAAACGCATTGTCGCGAGTAGCGCTGGTTATGGCTTCATCGTTGCCGAGGCCGAATTGGAATCGAACCGCAAGGCCGGTAAGTCGGCGGTCAACATCCCCGACGGCGCTATTCTCTCAATCTGCTCAATCGCGCGCGGTGACCATGTCGCGGTGATTGGCACCAACAAGAAATTGCTGGTCTATCCACTCGAAGAGCTGCCTGAAATGGCGCGCGGCAAGGGTGTAAAACTGCAATCCTATCGCGGCAGGGACAAGCTGTCTGACGCGATGGTCTTCGACAGTGAAGACGGCATGATCGTGATGACCGGCGAGCGCAACCGCGCTTTCCCGGAATGGCGCGAATGGCTCGGCAAACGGGCTCAAGTTGGCAAGACTGCGCCGCGTGGTTTCCCAAGATCGGGTAAGTTTAGCGGCTAGGTTTTAGCCGCGCCGCCGCATACGCGTTACATACGCGGCTCATACTCGTTCGATGTACCTCTGGCACCGTTTCGCGCCGCTTTGGCACCCGCCTCATATTGGCGGGTTTAGAGCCTCTCAAACACGCCGACAATCGCGTCCAAGGCGTCCGCGCCGAGCCGTTTACAACGCTCCGGGGACCAGCCAAATGCCGCGTCAGGCCGGTTCGCATTGTCCTTGAACGGCATCTCCAACGTCATCGCGAGACAGTCAAATGTCTCCGCAATCGCGTTGCTACAAATCGTCAAATTAGCCGTGCCCGGCTTGTTCGGCGGATAGCCATATTTGGTCTGAAAGTCTGCATTTGCTGAGACATATTCAGATTGGAATGCGTCCAGACTATCTTGTAATTGCTTGGTAAATGCCGGAACACCCTCAGTTCCAGCGATAAAGTTATATGGCAACGCCTCATCGCCGTGCACGTCGAGCGCGAAGTCCACGCCGGTCTTTTTCATCTGCTCCAGCACCAGAAAAACCTCCGGACTTTTGTCCATAGACGGCGTTTGCCACTCGCGGTTCAGGTTCACCCCCGCCGCATTAGTGCGCAAATGTCCGCGCGCTGAACCATCCGGATTCATGTTCGGCACAATGTACAAAACGGCGCGCTCAAGCAGCCACTGCGCCGCCCGGTCCACCGGATCAAGCAAACGCTCCAAAAACCCCTCCGTCCACCATTCCGCCATCGTCTCACCGGGGTGCTGGCGCGCTGTAAACCAAAGACTTTTCTTGGATTTAGCCGCTTGCCCAACGCTGATCAAGTCAAGATCGCGGCCATCTAAAGTCTGCCCCAAAACACTTACGTAGCTAACATCACTAGCCTGCGCACGGGCCACCAATGCGGCATGCCGCTCAAGCGGATAAGGCGCGAAATAGGCCACATAGGCGGCGTTCTGTGCCAGCGTCATCTCAATGACCAACTGCTTGCCATCATAGCTGGTCGGTACGCGGTGCCATTGCTCAAGATCGTAAGAGACCACAGCCTGATAATTCTCCCACCCCTTCGGATAGGCCGCGCCCCCAGCATTCTCAATTGTCAATTTGCAGGCCTGCCCCTGCTCGCCAACGAGCCGGAAGTAGAACCATTGATAGAAGTCCGACTTGTGATCCTTGGCGATCGCCAAACGAATATCCGAGGCCTTGTCGGCCTTGATACATTCAATATTGCCGCCGCAAAAATTGCTCGAAACCGTCAACCCCATGCCCATATTCCTTCAATAACCACCAATAATCGTACAGCGTTTTGAGGCGAAAGGAATACTTACAGATTCTGGCGGTTCTCGATCAGTTCATCAACCACTTCAGGCTCTGCCAGCGTGCTCGTATCGCCAAGATTGCCGAACTCATTCTCAGCGATCTTGCGCAGGATACGCCGCATGATCTTGCCCGACCGTGTCTTGGGCAGACCGGGTGCGAATTGAATCAGATCAGGCGAGGCAATCGGGCCAATCTCTGAACGCACATGCGCCACCAAATCTTTCTTCAGTGCGTCATCGGCCTCAACCCCAGTGCGTACGGTCACATAGGCGTAGATGCCCTGCCCTTTGATATCGTGAGGATAACCAACCACCGCGGCTTCTGCCACGGCGTCGTGAGAAACCAGCGCGCTCTCAACCTCGGCTGTGCCCATACGGTGCCCGGAAACATTGATCACATCGTCAACGCGGCCGGTGATCCAGTAGAAGCCTTCTGCATCGCGCTTGCAGCCATCGCCAGTGAAATACTTGCCCGGATAAGCGGTAAAATAGGTTTCGATGAAACGCTTGTGATCGCCGAAAACCGTGCGCATCTGGCCGGGCCAGCTGCCGGTGATGACCAGATTACCTTCCGCTTCGCCTTCAAGGACGTTGCCATCTGCATCGACGACTTCCAGCTCAACCCCGAAGAAGGGATGGCTAGCCGCGCCGGGTTTCATGTCTGTCGCGCCGGGCAGCGGCACAATCATCGTGCCGCCCGTCTCAGTCTGCCACCAGGTATCGACAATAGGACAGCGCCCCTCGCCAACCGTGTGGAAATACCATTCCCAAGCTTCAGGATTGATCGGCTCGCCGACAGTGCCAAGCAGCCGGATTGAACTGCGCGACGTCGCCGTAACGGGTCCTGAGCCCTCGCGCATCAACGCCCGGATGGCGGTGGGGGCGGTGTAGAAAATCGTCACCTGATGCTTGTCGCAAACCTGCCAGAAGCGCGACGCATCAGGATAGGTTGGAATGCCTTCAAACATCACACTGGTCGCGCCATTCGCCAGCGGTCCGTAGACGATATAAGTGTGCCCTGTGACCCAGCCGACATCAGCCGAACACCAGTAAACATCATCATCTTTCAAGTCGAAGACGTATTCATGCGTCATCGATGCCCAGACCAGATAACCGCCCGTCGTATGCAGAACGCCTTTCGGCTGCCCGGTTGAACCGGACGTGTAGAGAATGAACAGCGGATCTTCGGCGTTCATTGGCTCTGGCGGGCAGTCAGCAGACACAGTCGCGCCGATTTCATCGAGCCAGTGATCGCGGCCCGCTTTCATCGTGACTGCACCGCCTGTACGGCGGACAACTAGTACGGCTTCAACCAAATCGCCTGCAATATCACACGCCGCATCTACATTGGCTTTCAGCGCAACCTTGCGGCCACCGCGCAAGCCTTCATCTGCCGTGATCAGATATTTCGAATCGCAATCAACAATGCGCCCGGCCAGCGCCTCAGGGCTAAACCCGCCAAATACAACTGAATGCACCGCGCCAATACGCGCGCAGGCCAGCATCGCAAATGTCGCCTCGACGATCATCGGCATATAGATTGTCACCCGGTCGCCCTTTTTGACGCCAAGCTTCTTGAGGACGTTAGCGAACTTGCAAACGGCTCTGTGAACGTCCTTATAAGTCAGCGTGTAACTGTCGGACGGGTCGTCGCCCTCCCAAATGATCGCAGGCTTGTTGCCGCGCGCCTCAAGATGCCGGTCGAGGCAGTTGGCGCTGACATTCAACACCCCATCTTCGTACCATTTTATACCAAAATCGCCCGCTTCGAACGAGGTATTCTTGACCTTGATGTAGGGCGTTATCCAGTCCAGACGCTTGCCCTGCTCACCCCAGAACTTATCCGGATCAGCAATCGAAGCATCATACATCGTGCGATACGACCTCGGGGTCAGATTGGCGCCCCAAGCAAACTCTTTTGGCGTTTGGTAGATCGTATTGGCTGTCATCATGTTCTCCGGGGCGGTCCAGTAGTCGTGGTAACTAGAAGTGCTATTTGGCGGAAAGATGACGCCTTGCAAAGAGGGCATGTGATCATTCTGTAAGGCCTCGTGCCGTTGGGTAATATCTCGCCATCTGCAACAATTGCGATAGTCTTCCCCAAGAAGCCAAGGCGTGGGAACGACATTATGGGATCGAACATCTGGAATTTCGGCGATCTTCTCGATCATACTGGCGCAGCGCTTGGCGAGAATAACCCGGCTCTGATCCATGGCGACAGGGTCATTTCGTGGCCTGAAATGACCAAACGCTCAAACAATCTCGCGCGCGCTTTACGACAACGCGGCGCTGTGACTGGCGACAAAGTTGGCTTCTATCTACGCAATCAGCCGGAATATATGGAAGGTGTTGCAGCCTGTTTCAAAGGCCGCCTGACCCCGGTCAATGTCAATTACCGTTATCTCGACGACGAACTGGTCTACATTTTCGATAATTCCGACAGCGTCGCTGCGATCTATGATGCCGAGTTTCGCGGCAATGTTGAACGCGTACGCGACCGTCTGCCGAACATCAAAACCTGGATAGAAGTCGGCGGCGATGACACGCCAGATTTCGCAGTGTCTTATGACCAGATCGCCGCACAAGGTGACGGCACGCCGCTTGATCTCGAACGGGACGGCAGTGATCTGATGTTCCTGTACACAGGCGGCACAACTGGCATGCCCAAGGGCGTGATGTGGCCGCATCAAACCTGGCGCGAACCCAATCTGGAAAGGCTACGTCGCCTGTACGGCAAGGCTCCAACCAATATGGACGAGCATGTGACTTTCGTGCGCGAGATTGGTCAGTTCGGACGTCTGCTCCCGGCTTGCCCCCTGATGCATGGTACCGGCCTGTTCACGGCATTGGCGTCAATGCTGAATGGCGGCGCAATCGTGACGCTGGAAATGAAAGACAAGTTTGATCCTGATGGCCTGTGGGCAACCGTCGATCAGCACCGCGTGACCAGCATGGCGATTGTCGGTGACGCCTTCGCCAAGCCGATGTTGAAGGCGTTGGAGACAGCTCCAGACAAGTATGATCTGTCCTCGATCCAGACCATCACCTCATCCGGCGTGATGTGGAGCATGGATGTCAAACAGAGCCTGCTCAAACACATCCCGCAAGTGTCACTGATGGACAGTTTTGGCGCTTCGGAAGGGGTTGGGTTTGGCATGTCGGTTACGAATGCCGAATCGGGCGCAGAGACGGCGAAGTTCACCATGGGCGAGCATTGCAAAGTCTTCTCCGAAGATGGCCGCGAGATTGTACCGGGCAGCGGCGAAGCAGGCTTCATCGCGCAAGGCGGCGGTGTTCCACTTGGCTATTACAAGGATGAGCAGAAATCGGCCGAAACCTTCAAGACGATCAATGGTGTGCGCTATTCCATTCCCGGCGACTGGTGCACCGTCGAGGCTGACGGCACGCTGACCCTGCTTGGCCGCGGTTCAATCTGCATCAATTCCGGCGGCGAGAAAATCTATCCTGAAGAAGTCGAAGAAGCCCTGAAACAGCATGATGCGGTTCAGGACGCTTTGGTTGTTGGCCTGCCGGACGAGCAATGGGGACAGGCCGTAACCGCTGTGGTTGAACTTAATGGCGATGGCAGTGTCGATGAAGCAGCCCTGCGCGCCTTCGTGCAAACCCGCCTCGCTCGCTTCAAGGCGCCGAAACGTATTTTCTTCAAGGACACGCTTGGACGCGCCGCCAATGGCAAGGCTGACTATAAGGCGATCAAGGCCTTCGCGCTGGAACAGCTCAGCTGATCCAACGCAAATACACAAATTACCAACCGCAAGTACGGCCTTCATTCTCTTCCTCGAGATAGACCATCAGTGGATCGAAATATTCAATGATCGCACTGCCGTCCATCTGGCGCGTGCCGGTGAAGGCTTCCAGCGCGTCCGGCCATGGCTGGCTCGCGCCCATTTCCATCATTGCCTTGAAGTTGGCGCCGACTTCCGCATTGCCGTAGATTGAACAACGGTGCAGCGGGCCATCCCAGCCAGCTTGATCACAAGCGGCTTTGTGGAATTGGAACTGCATCACGAAGGACAGGAAGTAACGCAAGTACGGCGTATTGCCGGGAATGTGATACTTCGCGCCCGGATCGAACGCATCAGCAGGGCGTGGCCCCGGCGGAATTATGCCCTGATACTTGGTCCGGGTTGCCCACCACGCATCATTGTAATCTTCCGGCGCGGTCGTGCCATCAAGCACGCTCCAGCGCCAGCTATCAACCGTGATCGCAAATGGTAGAAACGCGATCTTGTCGAGCGCGGTATTCATCAACAGACCAAGATCAGCCTCAGCTGGCGGAACCTCGTCAATCAGGCCCAGAGCCATGAGGTAATCGGGCGTGATCGACAGCCCGATAAAGTCACCAATCGCTTCGTGGAAGCCATCATTCGCGCCGTTCTTGTGCAACAGGTCCTGCCCCTTATAGGCGCGCTGATAATAGTTGTGGCCAAGCTCGTGGTGGATGGTCTGGAAGTCCTCAGAGTTCACCTCGGTACACATCTTGATGCGAATATCGTCCTGATCATCCAGATCCCAAGCTGACGCATGGCAGACAACTTCGCGGTCGCGTGGCCGCGTGATCTGGCTGCGTTCCCAGAACGTGTCTGGCAAAGGTTCAAAACCAAGTGACGAGAAGAACGCCTCGCCGGTCTGCACCATTTGCAGCGGCGTGTAGCCCTTGGCCTCAAGCCGCTCCGTCAAATCGTAGCCCGGGTCAGCCGCTGGCGGGGCGACCAGTGGATAGATGCCCGACCATTGCTGAGCCCACATATTGCCAAGTAAATCAGCGCGGATCGGCCCGTCGGCGGGCTGAACCTCGTCGCCATATTCTTCATTCAGCTCAGCGCGAACATAGCAGTGCAGCTCCGCATAAAGCGGCTCAACCTGCCCCCAAAGGCGGTTCACTTCGGCACGCATCTCGTCGGCAGGCATGTCATAGTTCGACAGCCACATGTCGGACAGGTCTTTGAAACCAAGCTCAGTTGCGCCCTGATTGGCGATCTCGACCATGCGTACATATTCAGATTTCATCGGCGGTGAAATCGTCCGCCAGCCTTCCCATACGGCTTTCAGCTCAGCCGGGTCGCGCGAGGTTTCAACAATCGTCGACAACTGATCCAGCGTCAGGTCTTCGCCGCGATACTCAAACGTCCCGGTGCCATAGGTTGCACTCAGTCCGGTGGTGATATTTGCCAACTCTACGGCAGCACCGTCAGTTGACGGCGCTGGAATAACGATCCCAGAACGCAGGATTTGCATCTTGCGCGCAAGAACTGGTGGCAGGTCCAAGCTTTCAAATTGCTTCGTACCATTGGCAAGGTCGACAGCCATTGTGGTGTATTCCGCGCCAACTTTCGCCGCGAGCCAGTTAGTGTCGAACGAGATGTTCGTGGCTTGGTTCCAATATACGCGCGCCGCATACTCATTCATTTCGGCCATGGTTGCTTCAGCAGCCTCGACATAGGCCTGCGCTCCGGCAACTGAAATCTCTACAGGCGCATCATCTGATGCACCGCTTTGAGCATTGGTCCCGCTACACGCGCCAAGCGTCAGAGCGGCCACGGCTGCCCCAGCCATAAAATGCAATTTCATTGATTATTCCTCCGAAAGATGAGCTTTCGGCGCCGTGTTTACAGCGCCAAAGCATATACCGGGATAGGACGCGAACGATTTGCCCCCGTCAATCCCCCACCAGCGTCACATCATGCCCGTAAATCCAGTTTTGCCGCGCTTGTATCATGCCCGGAGCGATCCGGCCTGCAAGCCACATTGGGCCATAGGTCGACAAGCGACCAAGTGGCGTGCGCTGGTGAAACGTCTGGGCATTTGCCCGTGACCCAGCCTGCACTTTACTAGCCCGCGCAAGCCGTGTGCTTTGATAGCTCTCCAGCGCAGGAATGATCTTGTCGTGCTTTGAGAGTGAAGCAGCCAGCACAAAAGCATCCTCAATCGCCATCGCTGCGCCCTGCGCCATGAAGGGCAGCATCGGGTGGCAGGCATCACCGAGCAAAGCGACCCGGCCCTCAGTCCATGTCTTCAAGGGGGCGCGATCAAACAGCGCCCAACGAAACATTTCATCCGAAGCCTCAATCATCCGCGTAATCGTCGGATGCCAACCGGAAAAATCAGCCAGCGCTTGCGCGCGGCTGCCTTCCTCGGTCCATGACTCATTGGTCCAGTCACTACGTTCGACCACACCGACAAAGTTCGCCAACTCGCCGCCGCGGAGCAGATAGGTGACCGCATGCTGCCCGCGCCCCATCCATGCGCAAGCAACCGGATCAGGGACATCGCTGCCAAGCCGATCAACCGGCACGACCGCACGCCACGCCACATTGCCGGTAAATTGCGGCTGATCAGGTCCAAGCATTTGCTCCCGTATCGGCGAGTGGATACCGTCCGCTCCGATCAGGACATCGCCGACAATTTCAGTGCCATCAGCCAGCACCGCAGCAACGCCGTTACTGTCTTGAACATAGCCTTCAACCTGCGCGCCAAGACGCACCGCATCCGGTGCCTTAACCTGCAACGCGAACTGCAAGACAGCGATCAAATCGGCGCGGTGAATGTGCAGATATGGCGAGCCCCAGCGCTTCACCGCCGCATCGCCGAGCGCAAACGAGAACAAGCGCATCCCGCTCACGCCCATCCGCCCTTCAATACCCTGCGGCCTGAAACCAGCATCGGCCAGACGTTCAGCCAATCCCAACGCTTCAAAAACCTTCATCGCATTCGGGCTAATCTGAAGGCCCGCGCCAACCTCGCCGAGATCAGGCGCCTGTTCCAGAACCGTAACCTCATGGCCATGATGCAAACAGCACAGCGCCGCCGTCAGGCCGCCAATACCGCCGCCGGAAATGATAATCTTCATGATGCCATCTCTCACACGGCGCGTTCGCCGAGCCAACCTGCAATCAGGTCCGCCATATCGTCGCGGGCGGTGTCTGGCGCGGTCATATAATGGTCGCCGGGGATGAATTCCAACGTCTTATCGCTCGCCGCGAGATTGTCGTGGATGGTGTGTGCATCGACCGGAAACACACCGGCATCGGCCATGCTCTGGATAACCAGAGACGGCACAGTAATACGTTTCAGATGCGGGGTCGCGCGGCATTGCGAATGCTCAAGACTCCACATCGCCAGCCATGTCCGCAGCGTGCTTGAACTGCCAATCCCGAACGGGCTGTAATTGAAGAATTTCGGATCGCCGAGATAACAGGTGCCGATCTCACGCTCATTCGGATCGATGCTGGCATCTAGATAACGCAGATCGGCCCAAGCGCGGTGCATGTTGAATACCCGGTCAAAGCTTCCGGCGGCCTGTACCCGTTTCAACTCATCCACAGCCCATGCACTGATACGCTGATTGCGAGCGACCTGCGCGGCGCGGTAACGCTCTATGAACTCAGCCGAATAGGGTGGGCCATTGTCCGGATTGTACATGTCCAGCGACGGATCGACGGAGGTCGGATCGGTCTCGTCTGTGACAGATGGATCGAACCAGTCCGTCAGCACTTCCGGACGCCCGGGATGAGCATTGGTCGAGACATAGAAATCGGCGGGCAGCAACTCGTTTACCGGCTTGGCAACTGGCGCGCCGAGCAGTGGCTGCAAATTCGGCTCGGTAGCTTGCGACTGGTACGCCGCCATCAGTGATCCGCCACCAGAATTACCCAGCAAGACGACATTCTCGACGCCCGCCTCCTCCCGCAGCCAACGCACGCCAACGCCAATATCGATCAACGCATGATCGAGCGTGAAATACTGCTCCAACCCGCGAAACCGCGTGTTCCAACCGAGAAAGCCATAGCCGCGCGCCGCCATGAACTGCGCCATGTAATGCTCGCTGAAATCGACATTATAGTGCGTCGCAATGAAAGCGGTCTTGGGCCGCGTCCCCTCGGCATAGTGATACAGGCCCTGCGTCGGCATATAGCCTGCGCCATTGCGCATCGCGGTCGGCGACGGGCGTGAGATGAAGTCTTGCTTGATACTTGCCACGATCGGTTCCTAGGCCTCTTCGGCGGTCGAGGGCTCCTTGCGCGTTTCCTCGGCGATTTCCTCTGCAGGCAAACGCAGAAGCCGTAGGGCTTCTTCCTCGGTCTGCTCAAATTCCTCCGCGTCCGTAGTCACGCAAAACTCGACCATGATGCCGTTCGGGTCGAGTGTGTAGATCGACTCGCACCAGCCATGATCGATCCGCATCAAATGCTCAATACCGCGGCCTTGTAGCTGCGTCGTCATTTCTTCAAGTTCGTCCAGCGTATCAAGCCGAAAGGCAATATGATTGGCCCAAGCTGGCAAACCTAGCCCCATCGATATCTCGGTCTTGTAGTCCGGCTTCTCACCGACATTCTCAAGGTAGAAAAACCCGATTGCCTCACCCGACCCCATAGCGAAGAAGAAGTGCCTGAAATAGCCATCGCCCTGACGGTGATTCTCGGCGTGCAACAGGCGCATGCCGAGCTTCTTGGTGTAGAATTCATACGTCGCCTCAATATCGCGCGTCGTGAATGCGACATGATGCAAGCTCTTAGACTGCAAACCTGTTGGATTGGCCATAACGCCCCCTCGTTCTAGTATGCTCATAAGGTAATACTCTGATTGAACGGGTATCGCCAATGACGTCACGGAAGCCAAAT
>Ga0256847_1000233_pt1 | contig 38364 bp, 36 predicted proteins | sample TeddybearmetaG_FD_189099 | JGI IMG/M metagenome (GOLD analysis project Ga0256847, IMG submission 189099) | Hydrothermal vent microbial communities from East Pacific Rise, Pacific Ocean - Teddybear | ecosystem: Environmental > Aquatic > Marine > Hydrothermal vents | place: Pacific Ocean: East...
AAATTTAATTCTGTTAATGTTTTAATGAGTTAAGGGCATGGTTAGCGTTCAACTGATTTATTTAGGATGAAGGTGGCTAAAAATTCAATCAAAGAGCTGGATTAGAATTTAATTTTACTCTGACACCGAATATTCAACTTCGCAGGGAATTGGGCATTACACAAAGCCAACTGGCAAAAACACTGGGGATTTCTCTGCAGCTAATCGCTGCTTATGAAGCTGGGACTCGCAAAATTCCTGCCTCTATTTTGCAACGACAAATTGAACAAATTGGCTTGATGCCACGCAGTAGACAACAATTTATTACTGAAATGCTAGAAGCCTTAATTAAGCAACAGCAATCTGCATGATATTATTGAAATGAATGGCGGACGGTAAAAACCTTTTTTACAGACACATGAGGACATTGCTATGCAAGCAATTAAACAAGAAGCTTTAAACACAATCTCTCGAATGCCAGAAGATACCGATATGGAAGAAATTATTTATCGGCTTTATGTATTGGAAAATATCCGTAAAGGACAGGAAGATGCCGCTCAAGGTAAAACTCAAACAACAGAAGAGGTATTGAGAGACGTTCAAACATGGTGTAATGGACGAATCATGCGTTGACCCAGCTTCGCCATATTCATAATTATATTGAGCAGGATTCACCGCTCTATGCCAAGCGAGTGAGTGATGCGATGGTGCGTAAAACGGTTGGGCTTGATAAGTTACCTCGCTTAGGACGCAAAGTAGCAGAACTGAATGAGGAGCATATCCGAGAAATTGCCATGTATTCTTATCGGATTATTTATGAAATCAAGACGGATGACGATATAGAGATTTTAGCCGTGATTCATAAACGGCAGGATTTTACTGAGGAAGATTTGCCTTGAATAAAAATAGTGGGCAAAAAATTACCCACCTTGATTTCATCAAATAACTGGGTTGTTGGGTTGGGTTGGGTTTCGTTTCTCAACCCAACCTACCGGGCTAGGTTTAATCATGGTCTGTCCCCTATTACGCGTTGAATCACAGATCCGCCTTTTACGGGTTATCTGATTGTAATTTGAAACGTTAAGAACGGGGTAGAAACCCCGTCCCGCTCAAGTTATAACTCGTAAATCACCCGTCTTTATCGGGTGGATTTTTTGGTTATAACTAGCTGGATTAGAATTTAATCTGACTCTGACCACGAATATTCTAGTCCTTTCAATTATTTAGTTATCATCTCTTAGATTCTTTCCACCATAAATCTGATAGCATGTTTTTGGGTACATCTAGAGAACTAGGATCATCTATCCCTAATTCATCAAAGACTATATCAAACCAAATATCCCTCAAACTATCTTGAAATTTAGTTCCACACCAAGGACAGTATGATATTAGCTGGAGTGCCGTTCCACCATCATTGATTGTAACCCCATATTCCCTAAATTTTGGAATATAGGTAATTGCGACTTCACTATTTAAATGTTTTTTTAATTCATCACAGCAAAATTTATCCATTGTAGATATCCTTAATTTAAATGTCTATTGTTCTTCCAGGAACAGAGGGTTTATATATATCTCCAGTAGAGGGATTCATAGAACCTTTATGCTTACCCTTTCCGTTGTATACTTCAATATCATCATGAGTATGATCCCATTCATAAATTTCTTTTTTCTTACCTTTTTTTCCATTATTCTTTCTTCCACCTCTGTCTGGTTTTAAATCATCACCATTCCAGTATCAAACACGAGAGGAGGCAACACAGGCTATATTTGAATATATTGAAGTCTTTTATAATCGAGAACGTATTCATTCAGTTAATGATTATTTATCGCCAGTTGACTACGAATTACAACAAATAACAGCTTAAATAGTTGTCTGGAAAAGTGTTGACACATCACTATGGGTAAGGAGAATGCGGAGCAACAAGAAAAGCGACAAATAGACAGAAGGCGAAACAAGCTTGAAGTGGTTGGCAAGACTTCAACAAAGTTTAGTGGTGATGAGCAGTTTCATTGGACTTTATGAGATTTTCTATTAAAGGAGCCAACATTTTTAACTGACGGTTTTTTTCTAATCTATGGCTGCTAATAATGCTACTTAGCTCGGCCAATGCCTGATTAAAATCATCATTCACAATTAAGTAGTCAAACTCATTACAGTGGCTCATTTCGTTAACAGCATCTTGCATTCTGCGTGCAATAATATGTTTACTGTCTTGTCCCCTGCTTTCTAATCTTTGCTGTAATATTTCTATAGATGGCGGCAGTATAAATATAGAAAGACAATCTGGTTGCATTTTCCTAACTTGCTGAGCGCCTTGCCAATCAATTTCTAAAATAACGTCAATTCCATCTTCGAGAGTGGATTCTACAGTGTGCTGAGATGTGCCATAAAAGTTATCAAAAACTTGTGCATGCTCTAAAAATGCATGATCAGCGATCATCTGTTTAAATTCATCAACTGAAGCAAAAAAATAATCCTTTCCATGTGTTTCCCCCGTACGCATTTTCCGAGTAGTGTAAGAGACGGAAACGGTGAGCAGATCTATATTCGCTATTAATTGCTTGACCAGGCTGGTTTTTCCTGCGCCTGAGGGGGCCGAGATAATATAGAGTTTGCCTTTATTCATTGCTGTTCCTGCTGTCCTAATTAACGAGGTCTAAGGTGGGTTGACGAAATAAAGTTATCAAACTTACTTGTCTTTTTATTCCTGACTAAACGATCTCAATCGTTACGTAGAATAACTATGCGCCTCTTGAGATAGTTTAAGCAGAAACAAAAATTCTTCGCAATCTTGGTAACTTTATTCCATCAAACCACCTAACTTTGTTGCTGATAACTACATTACTCAATATTCTGTATCTGTTCGCGCATTTGTTCAATTAATACTTTAAGGTCAATTGATATTTGTGTCATTTCTTTATCAGCTGATTTTGAGCCTAAAGTATTGGCTTCACGATTCATTTCCTGCATCAGAAAATCAAGGCGTCGCCCTACCGGTTCATTATTATTCAATATACTTAAAACTGCCTGAACATGAGCATCCAGTCTATCCAGTTCTTCTGCAACATCCAGTTTTTGTGCCAGAAAAACCATTTCCTGTTCCAGTCGATCGAAATCGGGATCTGTCACTAATTCTGTAAGACGTGCCTTAATTTTAGTACGTAAATGTGCGAGTACTTCTGGTAGACGATTATTAGCTGAAACGACTAAATCTTGTATTATTTTGCATCGTTCTTGAATAAGCAGTTTCAGTTGTGCACCTTCTGCTGTTCTAGCAGTTAGCAATTGTTTTAGCGCATCTTCAATTAAACCTTTAATACCTAGTAATAAGGAGTCCTTATTCATTTCAGGTTGTTGCTGAATGCCGGGGAAATTCAATACCTCCAGCGCAGTAAAAGACTGTTGAGTATGCATGTGCTCTTCAATTAGAGAAGTCGCATGTAATAGGGCTAATACTGCATTTTCATTAATGGCGATATTTTCTATACCATTGCTCTGTTTTTTGTAACTTAATGAGCACTCTATTTTTCCACGTTTAACAACTGAAGAAATCGATGAACGGATGGCAGCTTCTGTATAGCGTAATCTTTCAGGTAATTTTAGGGTAATATCACAATAGCGGTGATTGACGGATCGTAACTCGCAATTTATTATTAAGTTTTCAATTTCTGCTTCGCTACTAGCAAACGCAGTCATACTTTTTATCATTATTTAACCTATACTTGTCAACAAACGAGCATTCCATATAATCCTAACCCAAATTTTCGGATATGATTAAACTCTTACTTCTAACCAACGCCCTGCAATATTAAAGTTATAAATCGATGGCTGAATATTACGACCCGGAAACTTATCCTAAAGAGTGGAATTATCTTCAGTCGGGCACTATTATAGACCAGTATATGATTGAACGTGAACTGGCGCATGGAGGCTTTAGTTCCGTTTACCTTGCCAGACAATTAAATGATCAGGTTCAGGTTGCGATCAAAGAATATTTACCCCGTAAATTGGCTCATAGGACATGGAATAATGCGGTTACTCACCATAGTGAAGAAACTAAAACCTTATTTATAAGAGGTAGAGCCCTTTTTTTTGAAGAGGCCAAGGTTTTAGCCAAATTAAAACATCACAATATAGTGAATGTCATTAATTTTTTTCAGGCTAATGATACTGTCTATATGGTCATGGTTTATGATTATGGGGTTACTTTAGATAAGATTCTAAAAGAGAAGAGTATGGAAATAACGGAACAATTGCTGGTTATGATTTTTAATCAGCTGCTTACCGGGGTAGGTGTTATTCATAAAAACCATATGGTTCATCTTGATATAAAACCGGGCAACATTTTAATCCGCCCCGATAATGATCCGTTACTACTCGATTTTGGTGCAATTCAAAAATTTCCAAATTCACATAAACATCAACAAACTAAAGTTTTGACTCAAGGTTTTTCGCCTGTGGAACAATATTCAAGCAAAGGTCATTTAGGTCCGTGGTCAGATATATATGCAGTGGGTGCGAGTATGCGTTCATGTCTGGATTGTAAAACGCCTATGTCTGCAACGAATAGAGAATCTAAAGATACCTTAACTTCAGCGGTAAAGGCTTATAAACGTAAATATCCAAAATATTTATTGCAGGCTATTGATTGGGCCATGGAGATCGAAGCAGATAAAAGACCCCAGACGGTAGAAGAATTGCAACATGCGTTATCCAGTGAGATTGAATGATTATTTGTTTCCACCTCCCTAAACCTCAAAAAGCAGTTTAAAAAGCGGAAAGCAGGTATACTGAGCGGTTTTTTCTATGAGTGACGCAATGAGACCCAGTGGACGCAATCCGGATCAATTACGAGATGTTAATTTTATCTGTAACTATACTAAACATGCAGAAGGCTCTGTTATGGTTGAATTTGGCGATACTCGCGTTCTTTGTACGGCTTCTGTGGAAAGACGGGTCCCCCGGTTTTTAAAGGGTAAAGGTGAAGGTTGGGTGACGGCTGAATATGGTATGTTACCCAGGTCAACAAATGAGCGTATGGGGCGTGAGGCCAGCCGAGGAAAGCAAGGAGGACGAACTCTGGAAATTCAGCGTTTAATTGGTCGTTCTCTACGTGCTGCTGTTGACTTAAAAGCGTTGGGTGAAAATACCATCACCATAGATTGTGATGTGATTCAAGCTGATGGTGGTACACGCACTGCGTCAATTACAGGTGGGTTTGTTGCCTTGTCAATTGCTATACAACACATGCTAGCAAAGAAGCAAATAAAAAAGAACCCGCTTCATGGTCAAATCGCATCAGTGTCTGTAGGAATTTATAAAGGTAAACCAGTACTCGACCTGGATTATGCGGAAGATAGTAATGCTGAAACTGATATGAATGTGGTGATGAATGACGCAGCTGCTTTTATTGAAGTACAAGGTACAGCTGAAGGACATGCGTTTAGAAAGGATGAATTGAATTCCATGTTGGAACTTGCTGAACATGGAATTAACCAGTTATTAGAAAAACAGCGTGCTGCATTGGAATCAATTAAATAATGAGATCCGAAAGCAGGAAAACTCATGTAGATTTGTTTTAATATTGCAGTAGTGAATGCTCATGACTTTTTCAAACAATCAAAAAATCGTTTTAGCCAGTGGGAATAAGGGGAAAATTAAAGAAATTCAAACCATTCTGAAACATCACCCGGTCATTCCTCAGTCTGATTTTAATATTGAGGAAGTAGAAGAAACAGGCTCAACATTTGTTGAAAATGCCATTATTAAAGCTCGTAATGCGGCCTTGCACTGTAATCTTCCCGCAATAGCCGATGATTCTGGCCTGGTAGTAGACGCACTAAATGGTGCTCCAGGCGTTATTTCTGCTCGATATGCAGGGGTTGGAGCAACTGATCAGAAAAACTTGTTAAAGTTGCTGAAGAACTTGGAGGGTATTCCTGCCGAACGGAGAACAGCACGTTTTGTTTGTGTTATTGTCTTTATGCGTCACGCTAATGACCCCTTACCTGTTATTGCTCAAGGAACCTGGGAGGGTCGTATTTTAACAGAAGCCATTGGCGAAAATGGTTTTGGTTATGATCCTGTTTTCTGGGTTCCTACGCATCAAAAAGCATCTGCGGAATTAGCCCCCGCGATTAAAAATTCTCTCAGTCATCGAGGCCAGGCCTTGCAAATTTTGACTGATGCAATTCAGCGGTTATAGCTTGCTGAACCAACTGGCTCGACAAGTTTGTAAACAGTTTTCCAATTCCGCAATTAACGAAATAACAACCTTAGGCAATGGTTTAATAAATGATACTTTTTTGGTAACGACCAGCAAAGAACAATTTGTTTTACAACGGATCAATTCTCAGATTTTTCCTCAGCCTGATTGGGTCATGCAAAACTTGTTGTTGCTATGTCAGCACATCAGGCAAAAAAAGACGGCAGAAATCAAATTAAAAGTGCCTACGATTTTAAAAACGAATGATCAGAAAATTTTTTATATTGATGAGAAAAATGCTTATTGGCGGGCATTGGAATATATCAAAGATTCTGCAAGTAAAGAGTTAATCCAAAATCAGAAGGAAGCTGAACAAGTGGGGTTTGCTTTAGCTCATTTTCATCGCTTATTTAGTAATGCAAGCATAGAGCTGTTTCATGATACCTTACCTGGCTTCCATATTACACCCCGTTATTTTCAGTATTATCAGCATATTAAAAAACAATATCAGGGGACTTGTGATTCTGACAAAACTCAATGGTGCCAAGAGTTTATTGCCGAATTCCGAGAAAAAATACACATCCTCGAAAAAGCTAGGCAGCAAGGGTTACTTTCAGACCGTATTATTCATGGTGACCCCAAGTTGAATAACTTTTTGTTTGATATTCAATCTAATAAAATTGTTAGCCTGATAGATCTAGATACTGTAAAGCCAGGATTAGTACATTATGATATTGCTGACTGTTTGAGGTCTTGCTGCCATATTAATAACTCCAACACATTTGATTTAGAGCTATGTGGCATTATTTTAAACAGTTATTTGCAAGAAGCGGGGGTGTTTTTTACAAATCATGATTATCAGTTTTTATATCCTGCCATACAACTGATTCCTTTCGAATTGGGCTTGCGATTTTTTACTGATTACCTAGAAGGTAATCAATATTTTAAAGTCACTTTTCCAGAACAAAATTTAAACAGGGCAATAGCCCAGTTTTATTTATGTGAAAGTATAACAGCGCAAGAACAAGAAATTAGACAGTTAATTGTAAAGGGTAGGGCTGTAGCCTTCAGTACGACAAACTAGGAGGCTGTCCGAGAATAGAAACCGTAGCGAGGGGAACCCATTTTGAGTTAGTTTTTTTGATCATTTGAATTAAATGGTTTATGCGTGTAACGAAAATGATCGGAAAAACTGGCCAAAATGGGCTTTTCCGCAGTAGGTTTTTTTATTCTCGGACAGCCTCCTAAAATATTGCCAAATGACTGCGGGCAGGTTTGGGCTGTCAAAAAAAAAACCTGTTTATATTATCCTAGAAAAATCAGTTGGGCGCTAAATTTCATGCAAGTTCTTGAATATCGCGTCTAATCAGGTTTATTCACACTCACCTATTTGGTGGGGAGGAAAATCGCTCCATGGTTTTGTGAAAAATCTGGACGAAAAATACTGCAGAATCACTCTTGATAAGGACTATGGCTATTATCTGCGAGTGATTATTTGTCTTTGAAATACATGGATGTATTGAATGCAGAAAATGCAGGAGCATTTTTCTGCCTCGCCCAGATTTCCCACAAAATTCATGTCCAACTGATTTTTCTAGGATTATGGAAGTGAGGCTTTAGGTGGTTTGATGGAATAAAGTTACCAACCTTAGCCTCGCACGAGTTATGCGAGGCTAAAGCCTCACTTCCTAAATTAAATTCTATTTCAATCCAATCTAAAAGAAAATAAATTTATAAAATAGCCTGAGACTGAGTTTAAACTTACGTAATTACAGTAGGCTCCGTTCTACCCGTGCGTTTTTTAATTTCACAGAATTGTTCTGCTAAATTAATTAAAAATGATAAGGCCTGCTGGGCATCCTGGTCATGTTTACTGGCATCAGCTTCATATTTTTCAAGATAAATTCTTAAGGTTGCACCGACTGTCCCAGTACCTGATAAACGATAGATGATACGCGATCCATTTTCAAAACCAATACGGATACCCTGATTATTACTCACGCTACCATCAACGGGGTCTGTGTAGCTAAATTCATCTGCATATTTAACTGTATACTCCCCAAAAGATTTACCTGCCAGTCCAGGTAATAAACGGCGTAAGTGATCAACAATACCATTGGCAATGTCTGTATCTACCGCTTCATAATCATGGCGGCAATAAATATCACGACCATATGTTTGCCAATGTTCAACTACGATGTCTTCGACTGACTGGCGCTTTTTGGCAATGAGATTCAACCAGAATAACACTGCCCATAAACCATCTTTTTCCCTGACATGATTGGACCCCGAGCCAAAACTTTCTTCACCACATAGGGTGATTTGACCATCATCCAAAAGATTACCAAAATATTTCCAGCCTGTTGGTGTTTCAAAACAAGGTAAGCCCAGTTTTACAGCCACTCGATCAACGGCTTGGCTAGTCGGCATTGAACGTGCTACACCAGATATTCCTTTAGCGTATGCTGGAATCAAACGTGCATTTGCAGCCATAATCGCCAGGCTATCACTGGGTGTAACAAAAACATTTGCCCCCATAACCATATTTCTATCACCATCACCATCGGAGGCTGCACCAAAGATTGGGGCATTATCTGCAAACATAATTTTGGTTAGTTCTTTGGCATGGGCCATATTGGGATCGGGATGACCTCCACCAAAATCTTGTAGAGGAACTTCATTAATGACTGTGCCTTTGGGTGCACCTAAAATATCTTCCAGAATGCGCGTGGCGTACGGTCCGGTAATGGCATGCATGGCATCAAAACATAAGCTGATATAATTAGATGAAATACAATTTTTAAGTAAATCAAAGTCAAAAATTGAGGCCATCAAATCAGCATAATCTGACACAGGGTCTATGATGGTAATAATTAGATCATCAATTTGTTGCTGGCCTATGTTATCCAGGTCTACATCAGCAATATCCGCAATTTTATATTCTGTGATTGTGGTAGAGTTTTCATACAGAGCATCGGTAACCTTTTCTGGTGCAGGGCCGCCATTGCTGACATTATATTTAATTCCAAAGTCTTCATCCGGCCCACCAGGATTGTGACTTGCTGATAGAATAATCCCACCAAAAGCTTTATTTTTTCTAATAATATGTGATGCGGCGGGGGTAGATAATAAGCCACCTTGCCCAATGATGAGTTCACTAAAACCATTAGCCGCTGCAATTTTTATGATAATTTGTATGGCCTGGCGGTTAAAATAGCGACCATCTCCACCTAGAATCAAGGCAGTTTCCTGGAAATTTTCTAAGGAATTGAAGATAGATTGAACAAAATTTTCCAAATAGTTGGCTTGTTGAAAAACGGTTACTTTTTTTCTTAACCCCGATGTACCTGGCTTTTGATCAGTATAGGGAGTGGTTGAGATGGTATCTATTTGCATTGTTTAACCTTATCTACGACGTTGGAAAAAGTTTGTTTAAAATACACCAAATCATTATTTATTTGTAGGTTTTTTATGAGGCGAATATCGCTAATTGGATTTTTATTACTGAATTATGCTTTTTTTTCTGTTCCCGGATGGGCAGGTGAAAAGGTCTGGTTGCTTATAGATACAGAGAAACAAAGTCTTGAAGTTAAAAAAGGCAATAAAACCATTACTATTATGAAAGATATTGCCATAGGACGTAATGGCGCTGGGTTTAAACATCACTTAGGTGATGATGTAACACCTGTTGGTACTTATAAAATTGGCTGGATAAATCGTAAAAGTCCATTTCGCCGGTTTTATGGCTTTGATTATCCCTCGGTAGAAAATGCTGATGAGGCTTTACTCAGTGGTTTGTTGAGCAAAGAAAAACATACTGCAATTATCAAGGCCCATAAAAGAAACCAGATCCCTCCACAAAATACGACTTTGGGAGGTAGAATTGGTATTCATGGCTTGGGGACAGCAGATAGATTTATTCACAAAATGATGAACTGGACTCATGGCTGTATAGCCTTAACCAATGAGCAAATTGATCAGCTGGATCGGTGGATTACCAAAGGAATGAAGGTAAAAGTAAAATAATACTGGCAAAACGTTTAAAAAAAAGGCAGAATTACCCCTATAACCTAGGTTATTATAGGTTTTTTAGTGGCTTCAATACAATGGAAAGGAAAATAAAATGATGAAAATGGTAAAAGTTTCAGCTGTTATTCTTGCAGCAGGTTTGGCAACGGGTTGTGCAAGTACTTCAGATATTGAGGGGTTGCAATCACAAATTAATGGTTTAAATTCTCAAATTTCAACAGCTTCTTCGGATGCTGCTAAAGCACAGGCTGCAGCAACATCAGCTGCTTCAAAAGCTGCTGCAGCAGAAGCCGCTGCAAATCGTGCTGCACAATACGCTCAGGATACAAATAGTAAACTTGATCGTATGTTCAAAAAATCAATGATGAAATAGTTTGGTTTGATAAATAGCCCGGTAGTTTTTTGTATCGGGCTATTTTATAGTTCATGATGTACTAAAGACAGAAATCGTCTATCAAAAATTGCAACGGGAATCCCATTACTTTGCTGTAATGCCTGTTTTAATGCATTTCCATAAAGAACAGGAAGTTGACCATTATTGGCCAGTTCAATTAAATCCAGGGATTTATTCAACCTTTCTTCATAATCAAGCTCGTTACCTTCAAGCTCAGGGTATACCTCAATATATAGTATGTGGTTAGACCATCCGACTTTAATCGCCTGATTAACAATATATACGGATGTACCTGTTTTTACTTGTGGAAACAGTTTTTCAATATCTTCTGGGTACATGCGGATACAGCCATGACTTACCCGCATACCAACACCATAAGGTTTGTTGGTACTATGAATTAAATAACCAGGAACAGCTAATCTAATTGCAAACAGGCCCAGAGGATTATCCGGTCCGGCAGGAAAAATTTTGGGTAATATTTCTCCCTGCTCTGCATGTTCCTCTCTGATGGACTGGGGAGGTATCCAAACAGGGTTTCGGTTTTTAGCAATAATTTTGGTTTTTCCGAGTGGCGTATTCCAGTCAATTCGCCCTATGCTGATCGGGTGAGTAATAACAACTCTAGTCTGATCTTTATCGGGTTTTGGATAATAATAAAGGCGAAACTCAGGCAAATTAAGAACGACACCTTCGTGTGGTGTGTCGGGCAGTAGACGACTGTTAGGTATTCTTACTTTAGTATTCTCACCAGGCATCCACCTGTCTACAGTCGGATTCGCCAGTAAGATTTCATTTTGACCCAAATCAAATTTTCTAGCGATATCCAATAATGTATCTTCATGTTTGGCTAGCGTGAAATGAGCTTCCTTTATTTCATCAGTAATAAGTATATCCCCTGGGTTTTCAGGGTATGGATAGCTACTGGCCAGTATGGCTTTGCTGGTGAATAAAAATAAAAAGATTACATTCTTGTTAATCATCGAACTGTTGTTTTAATTGGAATGATATCACTCCTGGATTAATTTAGATTTTATTTTCACCACCAAATATTTCCAGCAAGCGTGGTAAAAAATTAGCAAGTTCTAAAGACATGATGGAAAAGTCTACATCAAACTGGGCTATTTCGTCATCAGCTTCCGTATCAGAAACCTGATCTTGAATTAAATCAAGAAATTTGAGACGTTTAACGGATAGATTTTCATCAATAATAAATGACATGCGATCCGTCCAGTTAACAGCAAGTTTAATCACTTGTTTACCATTATCCAGATGGTTGGTTATTTCAGGTAAACCAAGATTATGACGTTTGCAACGTATAATACTGCCCTCTTCTTCAGTAGAGCGTAGTTCACATTCATCCTCAATTAACAGATCTTTAGGGACAGAATTGTTATCTACTAACCATTGAGTCATTATTATTGCAGGTTTGTCAATCACATTGGCAGGAACTACTGGTAAAGAACCAATACTCTTACGCAGATGACTTAATAAGTCTTCGGCTTTTTTTGCTGAAGCAGCATCAACAATAACCCACCCTCCTTTGGGATCAATATATGCATAGGTCTTTTTAGAAAATGAAAAAGCACGAGGTAACAGCTCAAAAATCAATTCATCTTTTAAGGTAGAACGTTCTTTTTTGCTTAATTTTCTAGCTTCTTGCTGTTCTTTTTCAGATATTTTGTCCTGTAACATCTCATTAATAACACCGGCAGGAATCACTTTTTCTTCTTTTTTAAGACATAACATGATAAAACCATTAGAAGTATGGACAAGTTGTTCTGTCATATTTCCCGCTGGCGAAGTCCAGCCTAGACTAAATTCATCATGACTGGCACAAGGGCGAAATCGTTTATCATTGAGTTTTTCTTCAAGTTGGTCAGCAGCTAAAGTAAAAGGCTCGGTAAAACGGTAAAGGGCAAGATTTTTAAACCACATGGTTATTCTTCATCATCAACAAAAAAGGCCAGCATTATCTCAAATTTGTCGACATCGTGAATTATTTATTCTAATAAATTAAAAATGGACAATATCTTCGGTTTCCCCCCAATAGCTAAAGAAAATGCAAAAATATTGATTCTGGGATCAATGCCTAGTGATATTTCTTTGCAAAAACAACAGTATTATGGGCACCAGCGCAATGCTTTTTGGCCAATAATGCTTTCGTTATTTAACCAAGTCAGCAATCTTGAAGGTATTGATTATAGTCAACGTAAAAAACTTTTGATTGAACAGCATATTGCTGTGTGGGATGTGTTGCAACATTGTGTTCGAGCTGGGAGCCTGGATACAGCGATTAAAATGGATTCAATTAAAGTGAATGACTTTCATCCGTTTTTTTCTGTCCATAAAGCAATTGAAAAAGTTTGTTTTAACGGAACCAAAGCAGAAGGTATTTATGTAAAATATGTTCTGCCCCATATAAAAGATCAGTTTGATTATTTACAATATGTAAGGCTACCCTCTTCCAGTCCTGCGCATGCAGCCATGCCCTTACAGCAAAAAATTGAAGTATGGGGAAATGAAATAAAAACTGAGAGCTTAGGGTATTGACTATAATTAAACACTTATAAAGGTAAACGAATGGAATTTTCACTATGGGAAAGTCTTTTGTTAGGTGTGATGGTGCTGGGAATCATTTTTTGGATGAGACCAGGTATTAAAGCATCTATGAAAGTGAGCAGAAATGCAAAGTCAGACTGGGTGGGGTTACTGATCCCGATAGGTTTTGTGATAATGTTTGTATTATTTCTGGTCGCGATGGTTTAACCTAGATAAATCAGTTGGATCACGGATTGTAGCACAAGCTATTGATTCCACAACACTTCACAGATAATTGCTCCTGCATGATCTGCATTCAGTACATCCTTACTTCACAGATAATTGCTCCTGCATGATCTGCATTCAGTACATCCTTGTACTTCAAAAAAATGCCCGCTTAACCTAATGAATGAAGCTCATATTTTTTGACCTACATGGAAGTAGGAAATGCAGGTTTTGCAGGAGCAAAAACCTGTTAAATCACTGTGAAACCAATATCTTGCTCTATAATTCCGCGCCCAACTGATCTTTCTAGGTTTAAGCAGAAAAATATTTGTTGAGTTCGGTTTTCTACAACATCGTTATACGAATATAAATTGTTTGTAGGTGATCCTGATGCAGGCTGATTAACATTACCTTATAATGCACTCTGTCGCAGTCAATTGATGTTTTTAAGGTTTTTTTGTATGAGAGATAATAATGAAGTTGCATATGGTGGTGGTGAAGAGCCAGAATATGATGAAAATGGCGATTTAATTGAATATTATGCAATTCGTCCTAATAAATCCCAGATAAAAAGAGATATTGTTGAAATAGCTCAGTTAGCAGAAGAATTAACCCATTCAACAGAAGCGCAATTGGCGGCTATGGGAATGCCTGAAAACATCGAAAAGGCGATTCTAGCAGCAAAAAAAATGTCGGCGACAAAGCCCGCGAGAAAACGGCAGCTTAAATTTATTACCGGCCATCTTCGTAAAATAAATCTGGACGCGATTATAGAAAGCCTGGAACGATTAAAAACCAAAAGTGCCCATGGTGTTAGAGAACATCATCAAGCTGAAAACTGGAGAGATAAACTGGTAAACAGTGAAGGAAATGAAATTCTGACTGAGTTATTAAATGAATTTCCAAATGCAGATCGCCAGCACATAAGACAATTACAACGTAATGCTCAAAAGGAAGCCAAAGCAGAGCATTCGCCTAAATCAGCACGAATTCTATATCATTATTTAAAAGGATTGATTTCGGATTGAAACAGGGCTATTCAAACAAGTCCAGCTGCCGGTAATTATTAATTTGAGAAGGGTTCTGTAGTGATGACAAGGTAACGCCTAGTAGCCGAATCTTACGCTGCCCTACCTCGGTGTTATTTAATAAGTCTTTAACTACAGGGCCTAGGTCAGTGGATGCTGAAATTGACTGGGATAAAGTGCGGCTACGTGTTATTTGTACAAAATCATGGTATTTGATTTTTACAGTTATAGTTTGCGCCATCATACTTTTATCATGCAGTTTTTTTAATGCGTTATCTAATAGTTTGTGTAAGTGCTGTATAACCTCGATTCGGTCATTAATATCCGTCTGAAAGGTAGTTTCAACGCCAACTGATTTGCTGATCCTGTGGTTATTGACGGGACGGTGATCAATGCCTCTGGATATATTGTAATAATACTGTCCTGCTTTACCAAAGGACTGAAGTAAAAAAGCGAGAGACTTGCTTTTCAAATCCTTACCGATTTTTATCCCCAGAGCATGCATTTTCTTTTCAGTGGCCTTGCCGATACCATGAAATTTACCCACTGCCAGTTGTTCCGCAAATTGACTCCCTTGTTCGGGTGTAATTAAATAAAGCCCGTTGGGCTTATCCATGTCAGAAGCAATTTTAGCTAGAAATTTATTGTAGGAAACCCCGGCTGAAGCCACTAAACAGGTTTTGTGCAGTATAGATTGTTTGATTTCTTTGGCAATGAGCGTAGCAGAGCCTTGATGAGAGCTATTGTTACTGACATCCAGATAAGCCTCATCAAGAGATAGAGGCTCAAATAAATCGGTATAGTTAGAAAAGACTTGTCGAATAATGTTAGATGCTTCTTTGTATGCTTCAAACCGGGGGGTTACAAAAATGGCCTGTGGACATAAGCGGTATGCTTGGGAAGATGGCATTGCAGAATGAATGCCGTATTTTCGGGCTTCATAGCTACAAGTAGCCACTACGCCTCTAGAATCTGGTTTGCCGCCAACAATTAGTGGTTTATTGAGGTATTGCGGATGGTCACGTTGCTCGACTGCGGCAAAAAAGGCATCCATATCGATATGAATGATTTTTCGGCATGCGTCCGGCATTGTGAGTTATTTTTTTATTTCGGGTAATTCCAATTCTTCAGTCAAGTTCCAGTCTTCGAAGGGGAAAGGCAGCTTATCGGTATTGTAGGTTAAAAATAATAATATGTGATACAGATAGGCAGAAAGTTTTTTACCAAAGCTCAAAATATTTTTGTTTGGCTCGCCCGTAAATAGCGCTGATGCAATTTGTAGCAGGATAACCGCCCAAAGCAGTATTCTGATTAACCCTACAATCACTGAAAAAACTAGAAGGAAAAAGATACGTTTCCAGGTATTAATTTTTTTCAGGTTATCGTTGATTTCCTGTTGCATGGTCTTACCCTAGCCTTTGTTCATTAAGTCACGTAAATCGAGTGCGGCAGCATTTGCTCTGGCGATATAGTTGGCCATAGACAAAGAGTAGTTGGCAAACATGCCAAAACCATCACCGCTTAAAATCATTGGACTTAAAATAGGTGTCAATGCGTTTTCCAGGGCATGAATCATGTTATCTAGGGTGTTCATTGCGCGTTTGTCCAAAATAATATCTTCAAAGTCAACCTTGATTGCTTGTAGGATATGTAACAAAGCCCAGGCTGCGCCGCGAGCCTCGTAAAAAATATCATCGATCAGTAACCAGGGGGTTCTACCTACGCCTTTGGTTTTTTCGGCGGTATTTAATGGGGCATTTCTTCCGCTAGGGTCATAGAGTATGCCGGCAGCACCGGCAAAACGATCAGTACTTGCTGTAAGCCGGGTGGATAGCCCGCCTAAACGTTTAATCACAACTTCAAGGTAGGTCCATAAGTTATCAGAGCGTGAATAAAACTGGGAGCGTCTTTGGGTGGCACTAGGGTTTTGTAAACGTTGCATATATTTATGCAATGCAACCACACCTTTGTCATACTCAGATTCAGTTGACGGTAAGGCCCAGGAATTGGGTTCATAATAAAAATAAGGTTCAGCGACTGACAGGTCTTTGTCTTCCATTGACTGCGACTGGTCTCTGGCAAAATGGTTTCTTAATGCGGTGGTGCCATCGCGTAACATCACCAGTGCACCATATTCCCAGCTACGTATATTATCTAAAAACACGCCGGGAGGAGCAACGTCATTGGAAATGTAGCCTCCGGGCTTATTCATTAATACTTCAGCCATATGGGCCAGGGTATTGGTATAAACAAAACCAATCGGCATATGATCGTTACCGCTTTTTTCCATATATTCTACGGCTTCTTCCCGTACATCGAAAGGTAAGGGTTCCATACCCCACCATGCACCAAGAAGAAAAAGTATGATGAAAGTTACGCCAGCTAACGTCCCAAAAAACCAAAGTATTCCTTTCGATTTAGCATCTTCTGTTGCTGTGCTGTCTATCATTTCTTGTTGCCCTGATTAATTCATGAATTATAAATGCACATTTTTCCAGCGAAAAATGTTCCTCATAATAGCAGATTTTTAAATTAATATTGACTTTATTCAATTTTCTTTTTTGCTCTGGGGTGGGTCTTATCATAAACCTCTGCCAGATGCTGAAAATCGAGGTGAGTGTATATTTGAGTGGTGCTTATATTGCTATGCCCCAGCAGTTCCTGCACAGCTCTTATATCCTGGCTGGACTCCAGTAAATGGCTGGCGAAAGAATGTCTTAACATATGCGGGTGTACATGTTCCGGCAAACCAATTTTTTTCCCCCAGCGGTCCAGGCGCAGCTGTATGCTGCGTTGACTTATGCGGAAACCCTTGTTTGAAGTAAAAAGTGCCGGGTCTATTGTTTCTGGCCGGTAAGCCAGCCATTTTTTTATCGCGCTAACGGCTTTGCTGCCAACAGGCAAATTCCTCTGTTTTCCTCCTTTACCCTGTTTAACCAGTAAAGAAGGTTCAGTGAGGTCCAGGTCATCAATATTTATAGCAGCTAATTCACTCAGGCGCAGTCCTGATGAATAGAAAAGTTCAAACATAGCCAGGTCTCTTATCTCTAGTGGTGAGTCTGGATGCGTTTCTAATAGCCCTGCCACTTGATCAACATCAAGCACTTTAGGTAGTTTTCTTTTCTGTTTGGGTGCGCGAATATGATAAGCAGGATTGCTTTCCAGCAGACGTTTTTTTAGCAGGTAGTTAAAAAAACTACGGATGGCCGAAAGTTCTCTTTGCAAAGAGCTACTGCCGAGGCCCTTTCTGTGTCGACTGGCAATATGATTCCGAATATCAGTAGGGTGTATATCCTGCCAGTGTTGAAGTTTATTTGTTGAGCAGTAGTTCTGTAGATGTTTGATATCACGCAGATAGTTTTTTAGGGTGTGTTCAGACATTCTTTTTTCTATTTTCAGATGTTGAAAATAATTTGCTAGCGCTTGCTGGTCGTCAGAATGCATCGCGTGTTCAACAAAAGTTAACGTCGCTTGTTAGGCTTGTTACTTTTTGCTGCTTTGCTCCTACATTATTCATCAAGGTATAGTGTCATTATGTTAGTTTAAAATAGCAATCAGGCGGGTGCCAATGACTTCGCTCATTTGAGTCAGGAACAAATTGCCCATACTGTAATGAAAGCGGGATTCCTCCCGACTACCAATAGCAATTAATCCTTCCAGTTTGGTAAAGGACATAGGAATTATAGCGCAGGATTTTACTTCTGTAGCGACATCTCCAAATAAAAACCGGGCCTGAGCTAATGTAGGTTTGCCACATTTTGCTTGATTAGAGCTCAGTTCTCTATCAAAGAACTGTAAGTTTTCGTCATCTGTATCTACAAAAAAATCACCAACAGAGGAACCGACATTATTTTTTATAATTCGTAGGGCTGAGAAATCAGTCAAAAAACAGTCAGCAAAAACTTTATCCAGATTAGAGGCAACATCTTCTATATTTTTTGCTTCCATGAGTGCCAAAGTCAACTCATGCATTCTGCTAAATGAAGTATCATTATCTCTGGCAATATCAATTAATGCGTTGAGCTGGTTTTCCAGTTCATGATGCTTGCTTCTAAATATTTCCAGTTGTTTGGATATTAACGATACTGCTCCCCCACTGGGATGAGGAATGCTCAGGTTTTCCAGCAATGTTAAATGATCATGAAAAAATTCAGGGTGTTCATGTAGATAGTCTTCAACTTGTTTGGCGTTGAGAGGGTGTTGTTCTAATAGCTGGTTTTCATCACTCATAATTTAATTTGTCCTTCAAAAACTGATACTGCAGGGCCTTTCATAAATACCGGATGTCCCCGTCCTGCCCAGTTTATTGATAACGATCCACCGGGTAATTCAACACTAATGCTTTCCTGAGCCAGTAGGTTTTGCTCTATTCCAATGACTACTGCAGCACAAGCGCCACTGCCGCAGGCTAAAGTTTCTGCAGCTCCACGTTCATAAACACGCAGTTTAATATGCTGCCGGTTAATGATTTGCATAAAACCAATATTAGCCCGTTCTGGGAAAAAAGGATGATTTTCTAATACCGCACCCAATTCAGCGACGGGTGCTGAGTTTATATCAATGACTTGCATTACCGCATGGGGATTACCCATAGAAACGGCACCAAATGCCTTTTCAGTATTATTCAGCGGAATAGTATAAAAATGCGCTTCTTGGTCTGTATTTATGGGGATTTCTGCCGGTAAATGTTTAGGAATTCCCATGTTGACGGTAATCAAACCATCTTCATCAAAGCGTAATAATAATTGCCCTGAGTTAGTATCAACTCTGATTTCATCTTTTTCTGATAAAAGATTATCACGTACAAAACGGGCAAAACAGCGTGCTCCATTACCGCATTGAGAAACTTCACTGCCATCGGCATTAAAAATTCGGTATTTAAAATCAGCATTATCATTGACCGGATTTTCGACTAATAATAATTGGTCACAGCCTATACCAAAGTTTCTGTTGGCAATAAACTGGATTTGTTCTGCTGATAATGAAATTTGCTGGTTAATAGCATCAATAACCACAAAGTCATTGCCCAAACCGTGCATTTTTGTAAATTTAATCATAGTGAACTATTGGTGCTGTTATACTTTGCGCGGTCACGGATGCGGAATTTATGGCGAACTGATTTTTGTCGAGAGCAAGACGCTGAAACAGGCGCATAGCAAGCTACGCAACTGATTCAGTAACGCAGCTATCGGCAAAAACTCAATCGTTAGAAATCCGCATCCGTGACCTTGCAAAGTATATCCTATGGCAATAATTTTTCTCCATTCCAAAGTTGAGGAATAGATTCCCTTTTTCGAATTAAATGAAAATCACTTCCATCAACCATGACTTCAGCAACTCGAGGCCTGGAGTTATAGTTAGAGCTCATAGTAAAACCATAGGCACCGGAAGAACGAATAGCTAATAAATCACCTTGAGAAAGGCGGAGTGATCGGTCTTTACCTAAAAAATCACCCGTTTCACAGACTGGACCGACTATATCCCAAATATTTTCAGTAACTGAACTTTCTTGGTTGACAGCAATAATATCTTGCCAGGCACTATATAATGAGGGACGTACCAGATCATTCATTGCTGCATCAACGATAGCGAAATTTTTATATTCGGTAGGTTTTAAATATTCTACTCGAGTCACTAAAATACCGGCATTACCTGCTATGGCCCTGCCGGGTTCCAGCGCAATTTCATAATTACTATGTCCTAATCGCTGCAAAATAGCTGCTACATATTCAGCTGGTTCGGGCGGTTTCTCGTTTTGATAACGTATACCCAGGCCCCCACCTAAATCCAGATGATGTAATTCAATACCTTCCTGTTTTAAGGTGTTGACCACAGCAAGCACTTTATCTAATGCCGCTATAAAAGGTGTAGTATCAGTCAATTGAGAACCTATATGACAATCAATTCCTATGATCTTGATATGCTCCATTTTTGCAGCGCGGCGAAATTCTATTAAAGCCTGTTGAATATCAATACCAAATTTATTCTCTTTTAATCCGGTAGAAATATAAGGATGAGTTTGCGCATCTACATCAGGATTTACTCTAAACGATACCGCTGCAACAACACCCATTTCACCCGCTAATTGATTGATTCTATCCAATTCACCGCTGACTTCTATATTAAAGCAGCGGATACCCGTTTTTAACGCAGCAATAATTTCATCTTCACGTTTGCCTACGCCGGAAAAAACAATTTTCTGAGGATTTCCTCCTGCTGCCAGAACTCGTTCCATCTCACCTAGAGAAACAATGTCAAATCCAGAACCCAGACGTGCCAATATATTTAATATGGCAATATTTGAATTAGCTTTTACAGCATAACAAATTAAGTGGGGATGATTGCCAAAGGCCTGGTCAAACGCATTCCAGTGTTTTTCAAAGGTGGCGCGTGAATAGATATAACATGGTGAGCCGTATTGAGAAATAATATCTTCAACAGCTACCTGTTCAGCAAATAGTCTATTTTCCCGATAATTAAAAAAATCCATTTTAAGAATCTTCTTCCGGTACATGAATAGGTGCGTCTTCATCAGGAAGATAAAGAGGACCAGTTTGCCCACAGGCTTGTAAGCTCAATATTAATATAAACAGTAACTTTTTCATTGGGTCATTTAAATATCAGAGTAAACAATAGAAGGTAGCCAGGTAGCCAATTTTGGCCAAAAAGCTAAAATTGCCAACATAATAAGCTGAATCGCAATAAAAGGCATCACCCCTTTGTATATTTGTCCGGTAGTGATTTCTTTAGGAGCGACACCACGTAAGTAAAATAAAGCGAAACCAAAAGGTGGCGTTAAAAAAGAGGTTTGCAAGTTAATGGCTATCATAATGCCTAACCAGACGGGATCTATATCCATGGCTAATAAGATAGGTCCTACAATCGGAACGACAACAAAAGTGATTTCAATAAAATCCAGCACAAAGCCGAGTAAAAACATCACCAGCATGACGAAAAACATGGCACCAAATTTACCGCCGGGTAAATCAGATAATAAATCGATGATTAGCTCATCTCCTTCAAACCCTCTAAATACCAATGAGAATAAAGCGGCACCAATTAATATCATAAACACCATACTGGTAATCTGGGTGGTATTTTGCATGACGGCACGCAAATTTTGCAAACTTAGTTGTTTTTTTAATAGAGCCAGAACAATGGCACCTGTTGCACCTACACCGGCAGCTTCGGTGGGTGTGGCTAAGCCTCCCATAATTGAACCTAGCACTGAAAAAATCAGTAGTAAAGGTGGGGCCATGCTTTTTAAAATGCGTAGATAAAAACCATTCTCTCTCGTTACTTTCTCAGGAGCAGGCATGGTAAGCGGTGATATCCATGCGGTTATCAAAATGTATAGCAAATACATCAATACCAGGCCAAGACCGGGAAGTAGTGCTCCGACAAACAAGTCACCAACAGAAATAGTTTCTGGAGAAAATATCCCCATTTCCAGTTGTGCTTGTTGATAGGCAGTGGAAATAACATCACCTAATAAAACCAGCACAATAGAGGGAGGAATAATTTGGCCTAGTGTGCCTGACGCGCAAATCATGCCGCAGGCGATGGATGGATCATAATTATTGCGTAACATGGTTGGTAAAGATAACAAGCCCATAGTGACAACCGTTGCCCCGACAATACCGGTACTTGCTGCCATTAGCATACCAACAAGAGTAACAGCTATGCCTAATCCCCCTCTTAATGAGCCAAATAATTCTGCCATTGTCTCCAGTAAATCTTCTGCAATGCGAGCACGCTCCAGCATGACGCCCATGAAAACAAATAATGGAACAGCTAATAAGGTTTCATTATTGATAATGCCAAATAAACGATTCGGTAAGGCATTTAAGAATGCAGCATCAAAAACATCAAATTGTATTCCAATGGTAGCAAAAGCCAGAGCTGTTCCACTTAAGGCGAAAGCAACAGGATAACCTGATAAAAGCACAATAAAGACAGCAGCAAACATCCATAAGGCGATATAACTATCCATTTATGCTTTCTCCTGATCCAGACCTAAGGCAATGAGCAGGTTTTGCAAAAACAGGGAAGTGCTTTGCAAGCTTAATAAGCCCGCCATAAAAAGTATGCTTGATTTGAGTAGATAAACGCCAGGTAATCCTCCCGAATTTCTGGAACTTTCCTGAATAGCCCAAGAGTCAGCAACGTATTCCCAGCTACTCCAAATGATAAACCCTGTTACAGGCATGAGTAGAAACAGAGTTCCTAAACAATCAATCCACGCTTTAGTTTTATAACTACAACGCTGATAAATGATATCAACCCTGACATGACCGTTGTGCTTCAAAGTGTATGCAGTGCCCAGCATAAAAACAATGGCGTGCATATAAATAACTGATTCTTGTAATGCAATCCAGCCCATATCAAAAACATAGCGTAGCACGACAATAATAAATGTTGTAAGAACCATAAATAATGTCAGCCAGGAAATGGTTTTACCTACCCATTCATTAATAGTGTTGATAGTATCAATACAAAGCAGACTGGTTTTGATAAGGTTGATCATAAAATGGAAAGCAAAGTATTGAATTCTACCTGAAAATATCTATATGCAAAAATCACAAATGATTGAGGGCTGTTAATGCGGTATTAAAGAAATGTGCAATAGAATATCCTTTTCGGATGAAGTGGGTATTATTCATATTGAAATCTTAAGGAACGTGCACAGAATAAGTTGGGTAATTGGCGAAGTAGTTTGTTCGTATTCAACTAACACATGGATGTGTGTAGGTAGAACAATGCATAATGCCATGGACGGCATGTAGTAGGGTAACGCAGGAGCAATTGTCGAGGCGTATAAATGGGCGCTTAGCAAGCTACGCAACCCTTTCTACAACGAACAAGACGGACAAAATACAAAGCTAATTGTTCACGTTATTCTGTGCGCGTTGTTAAGTTTTATAATTATATGCCTATGAACTTACCACAGGTTACTTTTAATTTTGAGATTAAGATCTCTCCTGCCGTCGAGATGACAAGTGCTGTGTCATTCCGACCAACGGGACGACTGTACGGACACAGGAGGTAGAGCAATGCAGGAGCAATTGCCGAGGAATCTTTAACCTGTGCTTTATTCATAACCATTTATAATTAAGATGATTGAAATCTGTAATTATAATTTTGAAATTTAAATAGTCTGTATCTGTCTATTTAGCAATATTTGTTACTATAATTTATTTCATCTCGTAAGAATTAGTTTTTTACTTTTAGTACGCTAATGTAATTAATAGGAATTTATGATGTCCGCTCAAATAAAAAAAACGGCGCATGGTGGTTGCCCACATGATTGTCCTGATACTTGCTCTATGGTCTATGAGGTTGAAAATGGCAAATTGATAGGCGTTAAGGGCAACCCCAAACACCCTATGACCCGTGGAGGGTTATGCGTTAAATTGAATGATTATGAAAAGCGTCATTACCATCCGGATCGTTTGTTATACCCATTGAGGCGTACGGGGCCAAAAGGCAGTAAACAATTTGAAAGAATATCTTGGGATGATGCGTTAGATGAAATAACCACAAAATGGAACGCTATTATTGAAGAACACGGCCCTCACGCGATTATGCCTAACAGCTATCTTGGTAACCAAGGGCTAGTACATGGCTTAAATGGTGGCGATGCTTTTTTTAATCGCATGGGAGCAACTGTTACCGAGCGTACATTTTGTGGAGAAGGCTCCTGTACTGCTTGGTTATTAACTGTCGGACCTACTGCGGGTGTTGATCCTGAAAGTTTTATTCATTCTAAATATATCGTTATTTGGGCATGTAATTCAGTCAGCACCAACCTGCATCACTGGCACAGTGTAAAACAAGCACAAAAAAAAGGCGCAAAAGTTATCGTTATTGATTCTTTCGCATCAAAAACAGCGAAAGAAGCCGATTGGCATATTGCTCCTAAACCAGGGACTGATGGCGCTTTAGCTATGGCAATGATCCATACCATTATTGTAGAAGGATTGGTGGATCAAGATTATGTTGATCATTATACTGTTGGCTATTCTGAATTAGCCGAACGCGCTAAAGAAAGAACACCTGAATGGGCTGAACAAATAACAGGAGTTCCTGCAGAAGATATTCGACAATTTGCCAGAGAATATGCATCTACGCCTCCAGCAGCTATTCGTCTTGGAGTGGCGTTGGAAAGGAGTTATGGCGGAGGCCAAGCTATTAGGGCAGTGAGCTGCCTCCCCGCTTTAATTGGCGCCTGGCGACATGTGGGTGGAGGTGCACTTCAGTTTCCAGTGTGGGAGCATCCGTATAAATTTGATGTTATTAGTCGCCCTGATTTAATTCCAGAAGGCACACCTGTTGTTAATAATCTTCAGTTAGGCCGAATACTCACAGGTGAAACAAAACTTGATACGCCGATTAAATCAATGATGTGCTGGAATACTAATCCCGTGACTCAAGCGCCTGAAACAGACAAAATTATCGAAGGTTTAAAACGCGAAGACCTGTTTATGGTGTCAGCGGAACATTTTCTCTCTGATACTGCAGCATATGCCGATATTGTATTGCCAGCATCAATGGGTGCTGAAATGGAGGATATGGTTCTCTCATGGGGGCATCTCTATCTTACATACAATGAGAAATGTATCGATTCACCAGGTGAAGCAGTTCCGAATAATGAAATTTTTCGGCGCCTGGCTAAACGAATGGGATATGAAGAAGAGAATTTTACATGGACAGATAGTGAATGTCTTGAAAATTATGTAGACTGGGATTCACCGGCTTGCGATGGTATTGATTTGGCTTACATGCGAGAACATGGTTTTGCTCGATTAACAGTGGGCAGCAGAGATGATCGAGTGCCCCATAAAGAAGGTAATTTTCCAACACCGTCGGGTAAATGTGAATTTAAATTAGATGGCGCCACCAATTTTGTTGCAGGCCCATTCCGTCAAATGTATGAAGGTTTTCAATCTGGTGAAGTGTTAGATGATCTACCTGATTATGTCGCATCAAGAGAAACACCAGAAAGCAATCCTGAACTTGCTGAAAAATACCCTTTGAATATTATTTCACCCAAAAGTCATGGGTTTTTGAATTCTTGTTACGCTAATATGGATCATAAAATCAAAGGGCAAGGCGAGCAATTTGTTTTGATTAATGCGGTTGATGCAAATGCTCGTGCTATTAAACAGGGTGATAAGGTGCGAGTTTTTAATGACCGTGGAGCATTTGAAGGCGGTGCCAGAATTACCGCTGATGTGAATGCCGGTATTATTGTTGCAACATTAGGCTATTGGCGACAGTTAAATAAAGGCACTGTTAATTGTATTAGTTCCGCTGAATTTGTCGATATGGGACATGCACCAACATTCTCGGATAACTTAGTTCAAATAGAATTAGTCAACTAAGAAGTGAGGATTTAATAAGTTCTGGGAGTTTGACGCAGGATTTTGTGTTCATAGGAGTACTAATAAAATAGCCACTTCAGTTCAAATTGGGCTCGTGTATGAGCCCCCATTGCCTGCATTTGTTCTGGACGGATAGTTAGCATTTTTAAATCCCTTTTTTACTATATCCTGGCGATATGATATTAGTTGAATGAGTAATAGTAGCAGATTAATTTTTTTGAGTTTTATCGTACACTAGACGTAAATATAGAATACAAAAAAAACCGTCACTGCCACCACCTTCTTGATAAGATTATCCTCAACACTTAATCAAATTTTGAATTTCATGTCCGATCAATCTCAAAAACATCTCGTTTTAGTCGATGGCTCATCCTTTTTATTTCGCGCCTACCATGCTGTTCCTCCCTTAACGAGTCCACAAGGCGAACCTACCAATGCTATTTATGGCGTGGCCAATATGTTGCGCAAGCTTATTACCGATCATAAAACTGATTATTTTGCTGTGGTCTTTGATGCCCCAGGGAAAACCTTTCGCCACGACATGTATGATCAATACAAAGCCAACCGTCCACCTATGCCTGATGACTTAAGGGTTCAAATTGAACCTTTACATCAACTCATTCGCGCTATGGGCCTACCCTTAATTATGGAATCTGGTGTTGAAGCAGATGACGTTTTGGGAGCTCTTGCCCAGGATGCGGCTAATGAAGGCTTTAATGTAGTTATTTCTACCGGTGATAAAGATATGGCTCAACTTGTGACTGATAGCATCACCCTGGAAAATACCATGTCCAATACCACCATGGATATAAACGGTGTTATTGAAAAATTTGGTGTAAAGCCCAGTCAAATTATTGATTATCTAGCCTTAATGGGAGATTCCGTCGACAATATCCCCGGCGTTCCTAAAGTAGGGCCCAAAACTGCAGCTAAATGGCTAGGACAATATGAAACAATGGATAATCTGATTGAAAATGCGGACCAGATTAAAGGCAAGGTAGGAGAAAATCTGCGCGCCAGCTTGAAGCAATTACCATTATCTAAAGAACTAACCACCATAAAATGTGATCTTGGTTTGCCCTACACAATTGATGACCTCAAATGCCAAAGTCAAGATAAAGCCGAGCTCAGGCAGCAACTTGAGCAATTGGGGTTTTCGGCCTGGTTACGAATGTTGGCTGTGCCAGTAGATAAAGATAATTTAAAAGAAGATATAAGCGTTAATATCAAAAAAGAATATGAAACCATTGTTACCCAGGAACATTTTGATCGCTGGCTTAAGCAACTCAATCAAGCTGAACTGTTTGCCTTTGATACAGAAACAACCAGTCTAAACTATACCAGTGCTGAAATTGTAGGCATTTCCTTTGCCATAGAAGCGGGAAAAGCGGCCTATGTCCCTTTAGCGCATGACTACCCCGATGCTCCAGAGCAACTAGACAGAGAAAACATCCTTAATAGCCTTAAACCTCTGCTGGAAAATCCTGATAAACATAAACTGGGACAGAATCTTAAATATGATGCCAACGTCCTAGCTAACTATGCAATAGAAATGCATGGTATACAACACGACACTATGCTGGAATCCTACGTTTTCAACAGTACAGCAACTAAACATAATATGGATGACCTGGCTAAAAAATATTTAGGCCTAGAGACCATTCATTATGAAGATGTTGCGGGTAAAGGCGTCAAACAAATCTCCTTTGCAGAAGTTCCCTTGGAACTGGCCAGTCCTTATGCTGCGGAAGATGCTGACATTACACTAAGGTTACACCAGACCCTTTCAGAAAAATTAAAACAGCATTCTGCATTACAAAATCTGTATCAAGAGATTGAAATTCCATTAATTCCAGTGTTATCTCGCATAGAAAGAAATGGTGTACTAATAGACACAGCAATGCTGACACAACAAAGTCTAGAGCTGGCTAACCATATTACTGCTCTGGAGCAGCATGCTCATGACCTGGCTGGGCAAATTTTTAATTTAGGCTCTCCCAAACAAATACAAGAAATACTTTACGAACAACAAAAACTACCTGTTTTAAAAAAGACCCCTAAAGGTCAGCCATCAACGGCTGAATCCGTATTACAGGAACTGGCTATTGATTACCCTTTGCCCAAAGTAATTCTTGAATACCGTAGCATGAGCAAATTAAAATCAACTTATACCGATAAATTACCACAACAAGTCAATGATAAAACAGGCAGGGTACACACCTCTTACCATCAGGCTGTAGCGGCAACGGGTAGGTTATCTTCCTCTGACCCTAATCTACAAAACATACCAATCCGTAGCGCGGAAGGGCGAAAAATCAGACAGGCGTTTATTGCACCTGATGGCTATAAACTGATTGCTGCTGATTATTCACAAATTGAACTACGCATCATGGCACACTTATCTGCTGATGAAGGCTTACTAAGCGCATTTTCTAATGGCATTGATATTCATAGTGCAACCGCTGCTGAAGTTTTTGAAGTTGCTGTTGATCAGGTCACCACTGATTTACGACGCTCAGCCAAAGCCATTAATTTTGGCCTGATATACGGTATGTCTGCTTTTGGACTTGCCCAACAGCTAGGTTTATCTCGCTCACAAGCGCAATCCTACATAGACTTATATTTTACCCGTTACCCAGGGGTTAAAAACTATATGGATAGCATTCGCATACTGGCTAAAGAGCAAGGCTATGTTGAAACCCTGTTTGGACGCAGACTTTATTTACCTGAAATTAAATCTCGCAATGCTGCACGAAGACAGTATGCAGAACGTACTGCAATCAATGCTCCCATGCAGGGAACTGCGGCTGATATTATAAAAAAAGCCATGCTCACTACTGACAAATGGCTACAACAAACTCATTCAACTAACAAAATGATTATGCAAGTTCATGATGAACTGGTGTTTGAAGTGGCCGAAGATCAAATTGAAAGTTTCACTGATTCTATTAGAGACATCATGTGTTCAGCTGCACAATTAAATGTACCCTTAATTGTTGATATTGGCGTTGGTAATAATTGGGATGAAGCGCATTAAAATGCGCTTTTAGTTTACATATTTAATACGCAATTTATATGATCTGCTATGCTCAGTAGATACTCCTTGGTCTACATAGTTAGATGTAAATGCCAGAAATTCATATAGAAGAACTTATTTCATTTGTTGAAAAAATGCCCGCTTTTCCCAAAAGCGTACAGCGAGTTGTGCAATTAACATCTGAGACAGATTCATCAGCTAAAGACATAGTACAAGTTATTGAAAGTGACCCGGTAATGACCCTTAAAATACTTAAGGTCATCAATTCTCCTTTTTATGGTTTACCACTGAAAACCACATCTATCCAACGAGCAGTTGTTCATATTGGCCTTAACACCATAAAAAATCTGGCATTAATGATTGCAGCAATGGGCGTATTAAATCCAAAAAATAAAGCCAATTTTAACACTCAACAGTTTCTGCTTCATTCTCTAGCAACTGCATCTCTTTGTAAGGCACTTGCTGAAAGGCTTGATATACCACAGACTGAAAGTAGTGATTACTTTGTAGCAGGCTTACTTCACGATTTCGGTAAAATCGTTTTTGCTGAATTTGTTCCAATAAATTTTAAATTGGCTTTAGAAAAAAGTAGCCAGGAAAATATTGCTTTACATACAACTGAAATCGAATTTGTTGGTATGAATCATGCGCAGGCGGGTAGGCTACTCACTGAAAAATGGAACCTTGATCAAACCTTGATAGCAGCTATAGACCATCACCATCATGACAATCAAAATGAAAATATGCTGAAAGACTGCGTATTTGCAGCAAATCAAATCAGTAAAAAGTTGCAGTTTGGCTTTGCTGGCAACCCCATAATTGAAGAGTTTCCTGAAAATATCATTGCTCGATTTGGACTTTCATTAGATGATTTAATTATTGATATGGGTGATTTATCCCTCTTAAGAGCTGAAGCTGTTTCACTACTTAATTTATAGTAAGGGAGGCAGTAACAAATAATATTCTCAGTTGAACATTTAAAACTAAAATAAGTCATTTAATGATACAGATACCCAGTTTTTTTATCATTCAGTTTAACAGTACCCAATTTTTCAAGTGGTATGAAATTTAAATTTTGGGGCGTTAGAGGTTCGATAGCCACGCCAGGCCCAAGTACTGTTATATATGGTGGTAATACTACCTGTATAGAAATTAGAACAGATAACGATGAATTGATTATTCTGGATGCTGGAACGGGGATTCATAGGCTTGCTCAGGAATTGCTTAAACAGGCATCTATTAATGCGCATATTTTTATGACCCATACTCACTGGGATCATATACAAGGTTTGCCTTTTTTCTCTCCCATATTTATTGCCGGTAACCAGATAAAAATTTATGGCGGCCTAGACCCCGTCACTGGTCAAGGTATTGAACGTGCATTAAACGTACAATTACAATACAGTTATTTTCCTATCCGAGAAGTCGAATTGAATGCCAGTATTGAATATAAAACTATAAAGCCTGGAGAGCTCATCACCATTGGTAGCGCTACAATAACGCCAATTCTTCTTAACCATCCTGTACTTAACTTAGGCTATCGTATTGACTGTGATGGCAAATCAATATTTTTTACCGGTGATTATGAACCTCTCTATAACATCTACCAAGCAAACAATAGAGAGTATGCGAATTATCAATCGTTTATTGATGAAAAACAGCAGGAAATTACCTTAGCAGTAAAAGATGTAGATGCGCTGATAGTTGATTCATCTTATACAACCGTCGAATATATCTCTAAAAAAGGCTGGGGACATGGTACATATGATTCTGCAATTAGGCTTGCCTCCTTGGCTAATGCCAAAAAATTATTTTTTACTCACCACGAACCTACCCGTTCCGACAAACAACTTGAGCTTATCTATCGACAGTTGCTTAAAAATAATCCTAATCTGACTTATGAAATTATGCTGGCCAAAGAAGGCATTGAGATATTACTTTAGGACAACTCTATTCATACTGTCTGAGCAAATTTGTATGATCAAGCATGTTCTGTAGTTGAGTAATGTAGAAGCAATTATCTACTTTACCTACGTCCATATAGACTACGAAGTTATCAAATATTTAAAGAGTATAGATGTCAGTCATGAATTAATAGAGTTAGTCTTTAAAATCAAACCATTGATCCAGCACTTGATGCACGTCATCTATCCCCGTTTTCTTTAACGATGAAAAGAGTTGTAATGTAACGCTAACATCCACGTCTGACAATTCTTTCTGCACTTTAAATAAGGTGTTTTTAGCCGCTCCAAAATTCAATTTATCAGCCTTGGTCAATAAAATATGTAAAGGAAGCTGCGTGTATTCACACCACTCAATCATCTGCATATCAAAGTCTGTCAATGGGTGACGCACATCCATCACCAACACAATACCACACAAAGCATCTCGTTTATGCAGATAGGTCTCCATCATTTTATGCCATTTTTTCTTCACCGCCAAAGGTACTTTGGCATAACCATATCCTGGTAAATCTACAAATTTTCGTTGCTCATCTATTTCAAAAAAATTGAGCAGTTGTGTACGTCCGGGAGTTTTACTTATTCGTGCCAAGCCATTTTGTCGGGTTAATGCATTAATTGCACTTGACTTCCCTGCATTAGAGCGACCGGCAAAAGCCACTTCTTTACCCTGGTCTTCTGGTGCCTCACTCAATTGAGATGCACTAAGCATAAATTTAGCCTGATGATAAACAGAATTCATCGATATCTCGCGTATAAAGTAGAATTCAGATATTATATAGTCTAATCACAAAAACAGTCTCAAATAACACATACTCCATAGAGGAAAATGATGATAAAAAAACTGCTTGCTCTTTCAATTTCTCTTGCATTTTTATCTGCTCCTGCATTAGTTCATGCAGAAGGTAATATAACAACAGGTAAAACTAAAGCAGCGAGTTGCGCAGGTTGTCACGGTGAAGATGGTAACAGCATGGGCTCAACGTTTCCTAAACTGGCAGGACAACATGCTGGCTATCTGGTTAAGCAATTACAAGCCTTTAAAGATGGCTCCAGAAATGCCCCAATGATGGCTCCTCTGGCGATGGGACTGGATGCTAAATCTGTAGAAGATATTGCGGCTTATTATGCTTCTCAAAGAATTTCAGCAAATGAATTACCTATTTTACCGTTTGATGATGACGATGAAGATGAGGATGAAATCGATACTGAAAAACAAGCGGCAGAGCAGAAAACAGAATTAAATAATTTAATGGCTATAGGCAGTGATTTATACCGTAATGGAAATCTTAAAACTGATGTCTCTGCTTGTATTGCCTGTCATGGTCCTTATGGTGAAGGTAATAAACCGGCTTCATTCCCTACTTTAAAAGGGCAACATGCTGATTACCTTATCAAAGCTCTCACTGACTTTAAAAATGGTGATCGTAGTAATATTCCAGACAATATGATGCATATGATTGCCATGAAAATGACTGACAAAGAAATTCAGGCTGTTTCTTATCATATATCCATGTTGAAGTAACTGCATTTTGATAGATTAATAGTCAGTTTGTCAGAGTTTCAATCAAATAACAGAATATAACTCTCATCAAACAAACTACTGATGACAAATTGTTTCCACTCTGTTTATTTAGACTGTTAACGGCAAGCCAGATAAAAGTCCTTGAATATCTACATTTCCGCCTTCCTTGGAGGTCAGATGTATCTCCAGGGCTATACGATAGTCATGTCAGCCTGTCTTGAGAAATTCAGTGGAAAAGTAACCTGTGGGAAGTTTATAGCAGCCATGTAAATTGATTACATATCAATAGAGGCTATTTTACTATCTACACTTCACACCCTACTGCATTATTCATGCTAAATTCATTTAACTGAACTATAATTACACCATGATGCCTTGTGCAAAAATTACTCTACAACTGAACTTTGATAGCTTTTTCTAATCTGAGGGAGGTGATAATAAATAATCATCCAAATATCATGCGGTATTTTTATTTCTGATTAAATTTTCTCAAGAGGAGCATAGTTATTCTACGTGACGATTGAGAAGATTTAAACAGGGACAAAAAGGCAAGTGAGATTGAATGATTATTTGTTTCCACCTCCCTTAATGTACGCTCACTGTATTTATTATCCAGTGAGTACAAATTAGGATTAAGAGCTTAAAAAATAAACTTTTCTGAGTTCAGTTATGAATATGTTTGAGCCCAGACGAAATTTTAAACCCATGGTTTGTTTATCTCTTATTCTAAAAAAGTTGAGAACGGGGTCTAGGGTCTTTAATTTTTTATCACCCTGTTCATTGCATTTCTTATAAACATATCTTTATCTGGATTACACTCTTACGGAGAGCTTTAAAATGTTAAAAAAATTTCTATTCCTTTTATTCCTTTCAGTATCAACTCTGTCTCAAGCTGAGCCATTAGGCTATGAAACTCTTTCGCCTGCCCAACCCACTCAAAATCTGGATAAAATAGAAATTATCGAGTTTTTCTGGTATGGCTGCCCTCATTGTTATTCGTTTGAACCGGTACTGAATAAATGGCTGGAAACACTACCAGATAATGTTGAATTTATACGCCAACCGGCTGTTTTTAGTTCGTTATGGGGAAAACATGCGAAAGCATATTTTGTGGCAGAAGCCTTAGGCGTTGTAGATAAGGTTCATGCAGACTTTTTTAATTCTATCCAGAACTTAAAACTAAAATTGACAACTGAAGATCAGCTGGCTGAATTTTTTGTAGCTCACGGTGTTGATGAAACAAAATTTCATGAAGCTTATAACTCTTTTCTGGTTGATACCAAGTTACGCCAGGCTAAAACAATGTCTGCTCGCTATGGTATTACTGGCGTTCCTGCTATTATTATCAATGGCAAATATAAAACAAATGGACCATTAGCCAAATCTCAAGAAAATATGATTGAAGTAATGAATCGTTTAATCCAGAAAGAAAGCCAGACAAAATAATTTTTTGCTTTATTTTTTTATCCTAAATTAAAACACATGGATGTGTTAAAGCGATAATATTTTATCCATCATTCACTACTACATTTAATTTTCAGGTCTATTCAATGAGCTTATTGAGTAATAAAAATCCCGATAAATGGAAAAATAAATATTTAGATTTACTGGATGAAAATGAAGTCATTGAAAAGCACCATCAAAATAAAGAAGATCTCCTTTGTAAAACAATTATTCGTTTAACTCTTGCTACCAGAGGATTTAATAAAGACCTGGACCCATACCTACTTGGTATCCGCAACCAACTTAAAAAGGGACTAAACAGCGAACAATTAAAATCTGAGCTTGATAAGTTCTCAAATGCTTTGATGACTCTGGATGATACTGACCCAGAAAATTCACCTCTCGATGCAAACTTGCTTTTTAACTTTTTGTTTCATCACTTTCCAGCTATAAAGAATGATTTCCAGCAAATAGAGAAAAAGTTTGAAAAAAATGAATACCGAAATTCGCAATACCTTTTTATTGCAATTGATGACCTCATTGACTCTATACAACAAATTGAACCTTTAGACTCTCCCGCTGTTAAAGGCCTTGGGATAGATGGTATCGATTCAAATCTGATTAATGCGCAGCTACAGCATTTATTAGAGGATACTGAAATACCAGCTAAATTTGAATTTCAGGCTCAACAACTCAAAGAAAAACTTGACGGTAATACACCTCTTGCTGCTGTACTTGAAGAAACCGTTTCTCTTTTATTTCAAATTAAAATACATCTTCAATCTGAGCAACAAGAAATGGCCGAATTTCTTGCCCAATTAACTGACCAACTCACTGAACTTGGTATACAAGCTTCTGGAACACATACAGCATCTGTGTCTTCAAGCAAAAAAAGGAACTTACTTGATCAATCTGTTTCTTCACAAATGTTTGAACTACAAGCAAGCTCAAAAAATGCAAAACAACTGGAACCACTTAAAAAACTTATTCACACTCGCCTGGCGGATATAGCACTGCAAATTCAAGAGCATCAATCTCATGAGCAGTTTGAACGAAATAAAATACATCAGGAACTTGAATATTTAACTTCTAAAATTACTACAATGGAGCATGAAACACGTCATTTAAATGACAAACTGATGGATGCTCATCAACAGGCATTTCATGATCCACTCACAAAACTGCCTAACCGTTTAGCCTATGATGAACGACTGGATACTGAACTAGCTCGCTGGAAACGTTATCAAGCGCCTCTGTCTCTACTAATCTGGGATATTGATTTTTTTAAACAAATCAATGATAAATTCGGCCATAAAGCAGGCGATAAAACCTTAATACTCATTGCAAAATTACTGTACCAGCACTGTAGAGATACAGATTTTGTGTCACGATTTGGTGGTGAAGAATTCACCATGCTGCTATCAAACACAGATGCTCAAGAAGCTCTGCTGACAGCCAATAAACTGCGACAGATTATCGAAAAAACCGCTTTTAACTCCAGTGGTAAAAAAATATCAATCACCATTTCCTGTGGTATCACCCAATTTATAGAGGATGATAACGGAGAGTCTGCTTTTAAACGTGCAGATGAAGCACTATACAAAGCTAAAAAAAATGGTAGAAACCAATGTCTTATCAATTAATTTGTTTTTTTAGACTATAATTTATACATTGAATACCCAGAACTACTCAGATGAATTCAAAACAAGTTAATATTGAAAAATTATTGTATAAATTAATACTTCAATTTGCGGTTTATACACGTGGCTCAAATAAACAATTAGATCCTCACTTGTTAAATATCACTACAAATGTCAAGCAAGGCACCGATTATCAGCTGCTTAGCCCGCAGTTATTAGATCTTTCTAAAACTTTAGTCCATATTTCTCGAGCAGATACACCGTCTATTGAAACGAGCCATCCCTCCGACCAGGAACATCAACAATATTTTATTAATCGTCTGACTGAAATATTTGAAGAATCTGAAATACCGTTAAAATTTCAACGACAGTACACCTTGTTGAAACAACGAAGCAAAAGGCAATTAGACGACAAGGCTTATACAAAGATTGTCGACTTAGCCTTGTCACTACTGCTAAATATTAAAAACCATGCCATCAATGAACAACATACCGTTGAATCATTTTTAGCTGAGATTTCAAAGCAACTGGCCTTACTTGATGAGCATACAACACATGCTTCTAAATCTAACGAGCAATCTCTCGAAGACAGAGCCAATTTAAGTAAACAAATTGATCTACAGGTTGATGACATAATAGAAACTTCATCCAATGAAAATGAGCTCTCATCTTTACAAAAATATATTAATCAACATCTAAAAGACCTTAACATCCACCTACACAAACACAAGAAAACTGAAGATAGTCGTCAGGTTGAAACCCAGAAAAAGCTCAACGTGATGTCTGATAAACTTCAGGATATGGAGGTTGAGGCTGAATCACTACGTAATAACCTTAAATTAGCACACGATAAAGCGCTAACCGATCCGCTCACACACTTACCCAACAGATTAGCCTATGATGAAAGGGTAACTCTTGAGTTTAATCGCTGGCAACGATATAAAACCCCATTGACATTAATAATTTGGGATATCGATCTATTCAAAATAATAAATGATACTTATGGTCATAAAGCCGGAGACAAAACGCTATCAGTAGTTGCTCAACTCATTTTAAAAAATTGTAGAGAAACAGATTTTCTTGCTCGCTTTGGTGGAGAAGAGTTCGTCATGCTCCTGCCAAATACTACTTCAGAGCAAGCATTAACGCCTGCTGAAACAATAAGATCTCTTATAGCCAGTTCCGGTTTTAATCATAATGGTAAGTCTATAAAGCTCACTATTTCCTGTGGTATCAGTGAGTTTTCTAACGATGATAAATATGAAACCGTGTTTGAACGTGCAGATCAGGCATTATATTTATCTAAGTCAGAAGGGCGTAACAGATGTTCTATTATTGACGGCTAACACTAATAATGTAAACGGTTTGTATTTCTCCCAAACCTTATGCTCATAATAAATACGTTGTCCAACAATACCCTCATCTGAATTTGCTTTTCTTTACAGGCCTTTGCCAACTATTAATTGTTATTTGTTTTGAGCGAGACAGTGTTAATTGATTTTCTGGCGTATCTTTACTAATTGTTGATCCTGCTCCAATTGTAGCACCTTTGCCTACAGTTACTGGTGCAATTAATTGCGTATCTGAGCCTATGAAAGCATTATCTTCAATCACGGTTCTAAACTTATTCACCCCATCATAATTACAGGTGATAGTTCCAGCCCCAATATTTACCTTACTACCAACAGTTGTATCACCAATATAACTTAAATGGTTAATTTTGCTTCCTGTTGCCACCGTCGATTTTTTAATTTCTACAAAATTACCAATATGTACTTCACTGGCCAATTCTGCCTGCGGTCTTAATCTGGCAAAAGGTCCAATTCTACTGCGTTCACCCACGACAGCATCTTCAATAATACAATTAGCCAATATTTCTACACCATCGCCAATCACGGCATTTTTTAGCATACAGTTAGAACCAATTTTTACCTTATTTCCGATAGTATTGCTACCCTCGAAAATAACATTGATATCTATTTCTATATCTTGACCTATACCGTCGAATTTACCACGTACATCAATTCTTGCAGGGTCACGCAATGTAACGCCTTGCTTCATTAGTTCTTCAGCTTGCTGTAATTGAAAAACTCTCTCTAAATGTGCCAATTGACTACGATCATTAATCCCTAAAACTTCATCCTGAGTATCAGGGTGATTTGTCTTCACATCTATACCATCATTGACTGCCATTTCAATAATGTCTGTTAAATAATATTCTTTTTGTGCATTGCTGTTTTCTAGCATAGATAGCCACTGTTTGAGTAAATCACCCTGAGCAGCAATAATCCCGGTATTCCCCTCAGTAATTAATTTTTCCTTATCATTGCTATCTTTTTCTTCAACAATTTTTAACACTGAGCCATCTTTTGCTCTAACTATTCTGCCGTAACCCGTTGGATTATCAAGGTCAACTGTCAGTAAACCTATTGAATTTTGACTTACGTTAGCCAGCAGCTTATCTATAGTTGTTTTCTTTAATAAAGGTACATCACCATATAGTATGAGTACTTTATCATCCCCATTAATGAATTTATCAGCTTGTTGAACAGCATGCCCAGTACCCAGCTGTTGTTTCTGCTCTACCCAGTCAGCATCTAATTCTTGTAACTCTTCCTTAACAAGTTCTCCACCATGGCCATAAACTATCACTATCGAATTATTTTGTATTTGCTTGCTGGTGTCATACACATGATGTAGCAATGCACGATCTGCAATTTTATGTAAAACTTTTGGTTTTACTGATCGCATACGCGTTCCTTGGCCTGCTGCTAAAATAATCGTTTTAATATTCATCTTTAACTCGGGTTAATTTATTAAGCTATTTATTCTACATAGTTTTGCGGCACTGGCTTTAGCCTGTTTAGATCATACTAATACAAGCTAAAGCCAGCACCCCTTATTATCCTAGAAAAATTAGTTGAGAACGGATTTTGTGGAAAATCTGGGCGAGACAGAAAAATGCTCCTGCATTT
>Ga0256847_1000234_pt1 | contig 38282 bp, 37 predicted proteins | sample TeddybearmetaG_FD_189099 | JGI IMG/M metagenome (GOLD analysis project Ga0256847, IMG submission 189099) | Hydrothermal vent microbial communities from East Pacific Rise, Pacific Ocean - Teddybear | ecosystem: Environmental > Aquatic > Marine > Hydrothermal vents | place: Pacific Ocean: East...
ATGTCTATAGTAGGTCCAAGACCAGAAAGACCAGTTTTTGTAGAACAATTCAAAGATCAAATACCCATGTATATGAAAAAACATTTAGTTAAAGCAGGTATAACAGGATGGGCACAAATTAATGGTTTAAGAGGTAATACATCTTTAGAACAACGCATTGCATATGATCTATATTATATAGATAATTGGTCATTATGGTTTGATTTGAAGATTATTTTCTTGACTGTGTTTAAGGGATTTATTGATAAGAATGCTTATTAATCTGAATTGAGGGCAACCACAAGGGATTGCCCCTACAAGTTTAATATTTGGTTTTATATATGATATTTATCATTTTGCCATTTCAGTGGATTAGTTTGAATATATTCTGCAATTATCAAATAAGATTTTTCATCGCGAATAATATGTTCATAATAATTACGTTGCCATAATTTACGATTAAATCGTTGCCAATTATTTTGTTTAACATTTCGGATATATTCATTCGTAACCAATGATTTAAATGCACCAATAATATTACCAACCGTAGGGGCAATCCCTTGTGGTTGCCCATATTGTGGTTTCCCATTTGTCACAATTTGTATTATTCCATGAAAATGATTAGGCATGACAATATATTCGTGTAAATCAATATTTGGGTATCGTTTTTTTAATTTTAACCATTCATTTTCAACCATTATTCCTGCATGATTAAAAATCATTTTACCATTATCAATATCACCAAAGAAACGTTCTCTATTGTGTGTACAAATGGTAATAAAATACAATCCGGCTTGTGAATAATCATATTCTTTTAATCGGATTGAACGACGATGGTGAATTTTTGGATTAAACCCAGTCATAAAAACCTCCAAAATAATTGGCAACCATAAAATGGGCAACCACAATATGGGCAACCACAAGGGATTGCCCCTACAAAAAAATTATATTATAATTGCCCCCTTGTGGTTGCCCCTGTTGCCTCTACCAAACATCAATAAATCCTTATAGACATATTGTTATTTAATTTTTTTATAAAAATTACAACAAATATTTATTGATAAGAATGCTTATTAGGTAAAAAACCATGAAAACTTTTAATTATTCATCAGTAACATTAAATGGATTAGAAGAAATTTTTGATATAGAAAAAATACACGATAGATCAGTTTTTGAGACATGGTTTAGTAAGGAATATAGTCTAGCAGAAGACAATGCTTTTCTGGAAAAATTGATCAATAAAAATATTGATCATATCAACAATTACACCGAATTAGAGCTGATTAGTAAATTTCTCGCCCCTATTTTGAATAAAATAGATTTTGAAATGACAAACATATCAGAGATTGGTATGAAGTACAATTAAAATATGAAACTGAAGAGTTTATTTTTAATGGTAGATGTGATTTTGTGGTGGCAAAGGGTTATGATAAACCGATAAATCCTTATTTTTTTATTCAAGAATTTAAACAAACTACATCCGCTTTTCCAGAATATCAATTGTTATCAGAAATGATTGTAGCCACCAGATTAAATAATAGCGATCAGATAAAAGGAGCTTTTGTCATAGGCTCTATTTGGGTGTTTATGATTTTGAATCAAGTGGATAACAATAAATATAAATACTGTTTATCTCGAAAATATGATGCGATTGAACTTGATGATTTAAAACATATTTATCATATGTTGCAACAGGTAAAAAGAGAGTTGATGGAGATGGGACTTTAGTCCCGCATTATTAGGTATTGTAATATCGTAATAACTACAGGGATTGCATATAAGCAAAGATAATAATAAGTAGGGTGGGTGATAACCGAAATTGTCATTTCGACCAACGGGAGAAATATTCGTGCTGTTGGCTAAGATCCCTCCTCTCGTCGGGATGACAGGAAGGTTTAGGTTGTAGGGTCAGTGATAACCGACCATTTGACTACAAGTTTTCCCAATAACCCGGTGTAATTGTGATTCCAATAATTGATTCAACTTGTTTCAACATCATCTTTAATTGTGGGATAGAATATTCTGAATTTGAGGGTGTCCCAGTCTCAATCCTAGTAGCACCCATTCTTCAAGTGTTGATTGAAGTTCATTTTCACATTGCTTTAGTGTGTTTCCAAAGGAAATTACAGCATAGTTTTTTAGTTTTTACATCTTGCTTTAATTATATCATAATCACTACAGCCTTGTAGTAATATTTCTCCCGTTGGTCAGGATGACAGAAAGGTAATGTTATGCACCATTTTGTCTAAACTCAACACCGCCTAGAGCTAAAGCTCAAGGCTCAAAGCTAAAGTCACCTATTCCACTCTCCCTCAGAATTAATTATCAGAAACGATACGAAGTCAGCGCAGCTAACAACAAAACATTTTTATTGGATAAATTTTGATTAGGAGTCCAAACTTTAGTTTGGTAATGCATTTTCTAAATACCATTTATAAGTCTTTTTTAGTCCTTCTTTTAATTCTATCTCCGCTTGCCAGCCTAATTTATTTAGTTGTTCTACATTTAGTAATTTACGCTGCGTTCCATCTGGCATTTCGGTGTTCCATTTTATCATACCTTTATAGCCAATTACTTCTATTATTATTTCTGCTAGTTCTTTTATGCTTAAATCTTTTCCGGTTCATGTATTTTTATCATGGATTATGTTGCATTCTATGATTAAGTTGCTATAAATAAAATCTGCCGGATAGGTATTATTTGCATAAATTCCTCCTACTTTTGCCGCTGCTAATATCACATAATCTTGTTTTTCAGAACGAAAAAAAGCCGCAACAGCAGCTTGATTAGTCAAATCTAATTCACTATGGGTTCGTAATAATAAATTTTGATAGCCCTCTAATTTAGAGTTTTATTAGAATCGCTGAACCTACTAAACCTCTATGTCCAGCTATATAAATTTTTGCGTTTTTATTCATAATTTTTTGTTGTCTGAATCAGAATTTACAGAATTAAAGAATTAACAGAATTAATTCTGTTAATCCTGATTCAGACATTATTCATGGTAATTAAAAGCTCTAAATCCTTCTTTTTCAATTAAAGTATCACGTTGAGCATCTTGCCATTTCCATGAATGATATTTTCGGAATAATACGAATTAGATTGGTAGAATCAGTTAAATCACCATAATGCAGAGGCATGGCGTTTGATGACCATTCATGGTCTGAATCAGAATTTACAGGATTAAAGAATTATCAGAATTTTTTTCCTGTAAATCCTAAAATCCTGAGAATTCTGATTCAGACATTTATTCAATAGAGTTGTCCGGAAATAAATTTTCACTAATAGACTGGTCCGGAAATAAGGTTTTTTGCCTTGATTAGACCTGATAGGTTTTTAAAATCTGTCATATCTAGGGTCTTTAAGTTTATTTCCGGACAAGTCTAATAAACATCCTCCGGCAAACAATCCTTACGCCAATCTTCCAATCCTGCTTTCAAAGAATATTTAAGTTTAAATCCAGCTTGATAGGCTGCATCAGCAGAAATATCAGTTGAGTGGTAAAGCTTCTGAATGCGGCGGTGGTGAATGCTGGTTTTTAATCCAAGGGTGGCTAGTATTTCAAATCCATAAGCCGCTAATAGTGCTAGTCGATAGGGAATTACGGGAATGCGGCTGGAGAATCCGAATACCTAATTCATCGTATAGTGGTTGGGGATATAATCACAAATGTTTATTAGTGCTTAATTTTTGATACAATGAATCATACTGTTTCAACATATTTTCTAACGAATAAACCTTATTTGCCATCATTTGTGAGTGATTACCAAATTCTGTGAGTTTATTTCTATTTTCAATCAATATATTTAAATATTTTATCGCTTCTTCTAATGAGGAAAATAGAAAACCATTATAACCAGCTTTGACTAAATCCCTATTTCCTACACAATCAGATAATACTAAAGGTTTGGCTTGACACATTGCTTGTAAAACAGATAAAGGCAAACCTTCCCACAATGAAGTAGAAATATATATATCTATTTTATTTAATAAAGTTTCAATATTTTTCCTTTCAATCCAGCCACTAATCTCTATATTCTTAGCAGTTAATTCAGATCTTAACTCTCCATCACCAATCCATAAAAATTTTACATTCAATTTTTCAGCAATATTATTGAAAATAGTTGGATTTTTTGCAGCTGTTATTCTGCCAATAGTACCAATTGTAATTTCTTGATTTTTTTCTTGAGTTAAATTAGATGGCATACATCTAATTCCATTAGAGATATAATCCGCTTTTATTCGATATTTCCAATATTCTTCAGCTTCTGATTTTGAGCAGGCAATAATTTTACCACCCAATTTATATCCAATTTTTTCTAAATATATAAAAAGTTTGTGTTTAAAGTTTGAAACATCTTTTCTTAAAAAAGAGACACCATGTGGTGTATATATCACTTTATACTGGATGTTCAGTATAGAAGTCGCCAATCTACCAAGAAAACCCGCTTTTGACGAATGTAAATGAATTACATCAGCTTTATATTTATGTAATATCTTTATTAAATGTATTAAAGAATACAAATCCCTTTTAGGATTAATTTCCCTTGTAGCATTTTTCCAATAAATAAATTCAGTGTTGCTTGGAAAATATTCTTTGAAATTGTTAGGAGTAGTTTCTCTTTTGCCATAAATAATAATATGTTGATAATTTGGTAAACCATTGCTTAATTCAACTATAAAATCAAAACAACCCGCAACAAAGGATTCAGCTATATGAATTATTTTCATTTTAATCTCAGATATGAATATCTATACATTATCACCATAAAAAACATAGGCAATATAACAAGTTCATGTTTCAAAAATGAACCAAAATCAGGTTCAAACATACCTTCAACAAAAGTGAACGATAAACACCAAGCAATTGCTACCTGCACCCTCATAGCAACCTGATAACGTAAAATTGCCTTGACCGCACTAACAAATAAAATGACATTCACAAACTGAAAAACAGCAAATATAACATGATGAATACCACCAGTTCTAAATAAATGAATCGGTATAAGCAACATAAACCAACCATAAAATGTATTAATCATATCAGTAATGGGTGAAGTATTAACAACAAGATTGCTTAGCATAGTTACCGCATTTGGAGAACCTTCTCTAGACATATTAATTCTGAATCTAGCATCAGAAAAATACTGATCAGTCACATAATGACCAAGATAAAATATAACTATAGTCGCCAACAAAAATAAAATGATGTACTTAAATAATGAGATATGATTACGAATTAGCACCAAATGAACCATAAAAAAGGCTAAAATTAAAAACCAGTAATCACGAAAAAAAATAGCATATAAAATAACTAAACCTAATCCTACTAATAAGCCCTTTCTTGTCGAAGAAAAGTATAATAGGCTTCCAGTTACCATTAATGCAAAAAATTCTTTTGAATATTGACCAAGGAAAACAGCTAGGAAAATTGTCCATACTAATAATAAAATCAGTGGTAAACGACACCAATTGATAGAATATTTTTTGATAAAATATATAATTATAGCTAGAGAAAAACTAAAAATTATTATGCCAACTAACCAATCTGAAAATAAAGACTCAAACCCAAATAAACGATATATATAAGCAGTATTTTGAAATGAACCCGGTGCATTAGCAGATTCTATGATCAGTTGTTGAATATAATTTCCATCAGAATAATATTTTGCAGGCAATAAAAATGGTACAATTAAAACCAGTATTAAGCCGACAATATATATTGCTAAAACACTAAGATTGATTTTTTTGATTTGCATAATTAGTTATTATTTGTTTAAAAAAAATTAACCTCTTTTCTTCTTTTATCCTATAATCTAATATAGAAGAATATCTTATTACTTCAACACGCTTCCTTGACCATATTTTAATAAATTTTCTGGTTTTATTTATTTCAGACTCTAAAGTAGCAGTATTAATTTGTAATACCGAATCAAAATCATGAAGATCTGTATCCCAATATCCAACTATCATAGGCAGACCAAATGCAGCATATTCTCTTGTTTTTAAAGGCGATGCTTCTTTCATTTTTTTTCTAAAAAGAGCTAATGTTCCTACTCCTATATCTATACTTTTGTATAAATCATAAAGTTTATTTTGATTTAAATAACCATGCTGATAAACATTGGTCGGAGTACTTTGTAACACTGGACCGACTAAATGAAATTCAAATTCTGGTAATAAACTGGCTAGTTTAATATATATATCAACTCCATGCCAACTCATATCAGGTGTACCAACAAAAATAAGTTGTGGTTTATAATTATCAGTCTTTTGAAAATTAACTAATTTATCAGTTTTAAAATTACTAAAATCAAATCCATTTGAGATTATTTTTATAGGTTTTCCATATTTTTGGTATAAGGTTGCGATTTCATTTGAAACAGAAACAAAGGCACTACAAGTATGTATAATTTTTTCTCGACCTAGTAGGTATAAATTTCTTTTTAAAAAACTAAATAACCGCATTTCTGATAAATCATCAGTATTTAATTCCATTATAGATGGAGCAATATTTAGTGTTTTTATTAAAAATGGATACCAAGAATTTTGTCGATAATATATTATATTAGGCGAAAATTCTCCTACGGATTCAAATATTTTTTTTCCATTAAACAACCTATTGAAAAGTTTTTTTACAAAACCATTTTTATTTTTATTCATAAAGTTGGAAAAGAAAACAATAAAATTGTCAGCTAATTCTTTTCTATCTCCAGATGTTGAAGAAATCATAAATACTTTTACTTCATGACCATTTTTTTCCCATTGAGTAATTTGTGCCTGTATTTTTGTTAATACTCCGCTATTTCCAAAAGCATCCCATTCCGCTACATATGCGATTTTCATATTTTTACAATCCCCTCAACAACCCTCAAAGCCGCTTCCCCATCCCCATAAAGCCCCACATCACCATCAACCACCTTGTCCAAATTAGATAATACCACTTCTACCATTTCTGTTGGTGAAGATAATACATTTGCGCCTAGTTTCAGTAATTCACCCCATTCTGTATCATCGCGTAGGGTGACGCAGGGTATTTGGTGGAAATAGGCTTCTTTTTGTACGCCGCCTGAGTCGGTTGTTATTAATTTTGCTTGTTTTTCTAACATTACCATGTCAAGGTAGCCTACTGGTTCTATTAGTTGTAGCTTTTTGCAGGTTTGTTGGTGACGCTTTAGTGCTTCCTTAGTACGCGGGTGTAGGGGTAAAATTACTGGTATTTGTTCGGCTATTTGTTCTAATCCGTCAAATATTGCTTTTAATCGCGCTGGGTTGTCTGTGTTTTCGGCGCGGTGGATTGTTGCTAGTATGTAGTTTTTTGCTGTTAGTTGTAGTTGTTGTAATATTTTACTTTGTTGTTCTGCTTTGACACTGTAGTATAGTGCCGCATCATACATTACGTCGCCTACTAAGTCAATTTTATTTTTATCAATTCCTTCATTGTGTAGGTTATCCACCGCTGTTTGGGTGGGGGGGAATAGTAAATCAGCGGCATGATCGGTTAATACTCGATTGATTTCTTCTGGCATTTTGCGATTAAATGAACGTAAGCCAGCTTCTACGTGGGCAACGGGTGTATGTAATTTAACTGCCGCTAATGCTCCAGCTAAAGTTGAATTGGTATCTCCATAGACTAATACCCAATCTGGTTTTTCTTTTAGTAATACTGATTCAATGGCTTCTAGCATTTTGCCAGTTTGATAGCCGTGACTGCCTGAGCCAATTTCTAAATGATAATCTGGTTGCGGTATATCCATTTGTTGGAAGAATACTTCTGACATATTATTATCATAATGTTGCCCGGTATGAACTAGGATTTCAGTTATGTCGGCGCGTTGCTGGATGATGCGGGAAACTGTTGCGGCTTTTATGAATTGTGGGCGTGCGCCTATTATTGTTAGTAGGTTCATTTTTGTTTTCATTTGTTGTCTATTGTCTGAATCAGAATTTACAGAATTTTAGGATTTTCAGGATTTAATTCTGGAAAATTCTGCCAATTCTGTAAATTCTGCCAATTCTTAAATTCTGTAAATTCTGATTCAGACAATTAAGGTAAATTCTAATAATTATGATAATCCTGATTCAGACAATTAATTATATTTAGGATTAAATAATAATTTATATTCAAGGCTTTCCGCCCCAAAATTAATCAGCAAGCCTTTTGGAAAATCATAAGCTATAACATAATTTTTGGCTTGTGCCAGATGAACATTTTCTAAGTTGGTTAATGCTTTTATTTCTACAGTCACTTGGTTTTCTACTACAAAGTCAGCTCTACGAGTGCCAACTTCAACTCCTTCATAGTAAATCTTCTGATCTTGTTCTCGCACAAAAGACAGTCCAGCTTTTGGCAGTTCAATAGCCAGACATCGTTGATAAATGACTTCTTGAAATCCCGGTCCCAAGGTGTTATGCACTTTCATCGCACAACCTATGATTTTATAAGTGAATTCGTCTCGGTTCATTTTATATTCCAAGGGTTAATTGTTGTCTATTGTTGTCTATTGTCTGAATCAGAATTTACAGAATTTTAGGATTTTCAGGATTTAATTCTGCTAATTCTTAAATTCTGATAATTCTGATTCAGACAATTAATATTGTTGTCTATTGTCTGAATCAGAATTTACAGAATTTTAGGATTTACAGGATTTTAATTCTGCTAATTCTTAAATTCTGATAATCCTGATTCAGACAATTAAAGAATTGCCTCATACAACCCCCGTTCCTCCACCTCAACCAACCGACTGTTATGCCACAACAGCGTAAAATCACCATCAAATTGTTGACAAGTTTTTTTCAAGCTCAAAAACACTTCCAATGCTGCTTCACCAGTACCTAATGCCATGTAGCGTTTATCAATAACCGTACATTCCATAGCAATTAAAGGACGCTCGCGTAATTTGAGTTGTTGTTGATTAAGCACATCATAAACTGGATATTCATAACAAGTGCCACAACGAAAACCCACATAATCTGCAAAGGATAAAGTTGTATCATAATCTAAACCAGCGGCATCCCAATTACTAAAGGTCGTAGGCGTTTTCCAACGGAGAAAATGTTGCCGTCCCCCCCATGTTGTTTGTCCTATGTCTTCTTGTTCACAAGCTTGTTTGAGGATTTCAAACTCTTTGACCGTTTGTGCCGAATCATTGTAGGTGTTGTAACTGGTATGTAGTCCAATTTCATGTCCTCTAGTGTGAATATTTCTGAGTAAGCGGCGGATTTCAGGATGTTGCATTGAATACAATCCATCAATAGCACCTGCACTATGATCTGTAATAAAATAAAAAGCACTGCTTAAACCATGACGCTCTGAAATATCCATTATGTAATCAAAAGTATAAACTGGATCAAGCGTCACATCATTTTTGAGTCGAATATTTAGCCAATGTCTTAAACTCTCAATAGGATTCTGCCGTCTTAAAACATCCCCTGCCATTCTCTTAAGTAATCGGTATGGAGAAAACAAAGAATATTCAAAAGGTGCATCGACATCATGAGATACCAACATCCGAAAATCCCTTGGCTTACGTTCCAATTGTGGCCAAAGTTGCTTCATACAACTCCAAAGAATTTCAAGATATTCATTCACAATAGGGCGGAGCAGAAAATCGGCTTGATAAGCTAAAGAGGCAGTGGCTGGAAAGCGATCATGTGTATCACGTTCAGATTTTACTGCTTCTTCATAGCGGCTAAGCATGAAAAAGGCAGAGCCGAAAATGTCTAAGCCTAAATACAATCCATTGTTATGACTTTTTAAATAAATATCATCACTAAAAATTATCGGCACTGAATTTGACACCAAATTAACATCAGTAATATCCTCACTAACATTCCATTGGGCTAAAGGCAACGTGGGTAAACTTTCTGTTTGTAACCAATTATTAGCCGCTTGTTGAAAAAAGGTATCAGCAATGCTTAATGTTTTATTTTCATAAGTAATTTGTATATTATTTATATTTTTAATTTCTGTGCTGAATGATATGCCTAGAAACTCTGTTAGTAATACATTTAGTATGTATTGACGTTGTGATTTTAGATTGGATGGTATTGTTACTTTTAGCATGTTAATTATTTTATTTGTCTGAATCAGAATTTTCAGAATTTTAGAATTGGCAGAATTTCAAAAACTCTAGCAAAGGATTTAATTCTGAAAATTCTAAAATCCTGTAAATTCTGATTCAGACAGTTTATCTCATTTGTCTGAATCAGAATTTTCAGAATTTTAGAATTGGCAGAATTTAAAAAATTCTCGCAAGGGGTTTAATTCTGAAAATTCTAAAATTCGGTAAATCCTGATTCAGACAGTTTACCTCATTTGTCTGAATCAGAATTTTCAGAATTTTAGAATTGGCAGAATTTCAAAAATTCAAAGCAAAGGGTTTAATTCTGAAAATTCTAAAATTCTGTAAATCCTGATTCAGACAGTTTACCTCATTTGTCTGAATCAGAATTTTCAGAATTTTAGAATTGGCAGAATTTCAAAAACTCTAGCAAAGGGTTTAATTCTGAAAATTCTAAAATTCTGTAAATCCTGATTCAGACAGTTTACCTCATTTGTCTGAATCAGGATTTACCGGATTTTAGAATTGGCAGAATTTCAAAAACTCTAGCAAAGGATTTAATTCTGAAAATTCTAAAATTCTGTAAATCCTGATTCAGACAGTTTGCCTCATTTGTCTGAATCAGAATTTTCAGAATTTTAGAATTGGCAGAATTTCAAAAACTCTAGCAAAGGATTTAATTCTGAAAATTCTAAAATTCTGAAAATTCTGATTCAGACAGTTTATTTAATTTTATTTTTTTAACAAGCCACGCACCAGTTCATACCCATAATAAATTGGCATCATCCGCTTACTGACCTTAGATACTGAAAAATAAGGAACTTGTTTTGCGCCAAAAGACCTAAAATATTTTTCTATACTTTCAATCATACTGCCTTCAAAATCAAATACTCTACCAGTTTGCAACGCAAATTTAATACTCTCAAACTGAACAACATCCATACCACCTAAATCTTTTTTATTAGGCTCTATACCGCCCATAAGATAATATACAGTATTATCATCGTAAACTAAAAAATTTGCTGCTATATAATTATTATCACTATCTCTAGCAAAATACATTTTACCAGCATTATGGCTTTTAACTCGTTGATACAGTTCTTTGATAAATTCAAAATTATAAGGTATTTTTATATCTTGTCTGTCAAATGTCATTTTATTAAGTTTGTAAAAAATATCTATTTCATTACCTTCAACAACTGTTACTCCCATTTTCTCAGCTTTTCTTCTTCTTCTTCTTATATCTGTTTCAAATTGTTTTTCTAAATCTTCAATTGAAATATTTTCTATTATATAAGTATATCTGGTGGTTTGCTTAAACTCTTTCCAATAAAAACCTAAGTAATTTGTGACTTTATGATAAAAATTTTGAGAAAAGTAATCAAAATATGGTAATTGTGCTATTAACTCATCCATCAACTTCTTTTCCCATGAAAGTTTTTTGTAATATTTTTGTATTTTCGGATATTTGATATATGGTCCCAATGTTTGAGTAAGCGGCGGCTGAACCATTAGCTTCAATCCCATTTTACGCTTAACATAATAGGGCATTGTCGCTACAATACTACCACCTTTCTCTACAATAGCAACATCCCAATTATCTTCTCCACAAACAGCATCTAGCCACCAGTCTTTTGAAAAGATGGGAATGGATGGTTCTGTTTGGCAGAATTGGCGGTATTTTTGTTTTTTATTCATTTGGTTGAGATTAAATGACTTCGGTAATCACACCAAGAGTCAATTGATTCACTTTTAGAAAAACCTACTTTATTTGAAATATTTATCAGCTTGTTGAAGTCAATAAAAAAACCTGATAACTCCGGTTGATATACTGGCAAATATGAAGTAAGCCATAATAAAATTCTTTGTTGAATGCCACTATTATATAAAATATGCCGCTTTTCAAAATCAGGTACATCTGTTAAAAGTAATCGTCCATTAGCTGATAAATGAGAGTGAAACCATTTCAACAGTTCTAAATGTTCTTTCGGATGTACATAAAAAAAAGCATTATTCATAACTATAACATCATACTTTGTATTTTCAGGGATTTCATTTGGAAGAAAAGCTTTGATTCCTAAATTCTGTATATCTTGTATAAAATGTTCCACAAACTCAACCGCATGAACTTCAGCACCAGCTTGGGTAAATCTTTTGCTTATTTGCCCCCCCCCAGCACCATAATCAAGAATACGTAATCCCTTGACATTTCCAATAAGTTTAATGAGTTCTTTCGCATAAAAATCAAAATTCGATTCATCCATTGAACCATGAGTTACTTTGGTTTTACTCCAAAAACTTTTTGCAACATTACTTGCATATCGTTTTGAAAATGTAATACCAACCATATTTACCACGGAAGTAATTTTATTAAATATATTCATAATATTTCCTTTAAAATTTTTTGTACATTGATTTGATAGCCCGGTTCAATATTATGCCGGTTTTCAGTAATAACTTGTTCTGGTTCTTGTTTTTCAAAAGACTTTAATGCGCCAATATATTCTTCTACAGTATCAGCATACTGAGTAATACTGCTTTTCAAACGATCAGAGTATAATTCTTTAGCCATTCCTTTAATATTAATTAGGATATTTTGCACTCCAAGGGCTGGAGCCTCAAGAGCGCAAGTAGAATATACTGTTGAATGAATGTCTAAATTAGTAATTGTTTCATAAAAGTTATTTTTTGTCCAAACGATAACATTTTTTGGAATATTATATTTGGTAAAATCAGTTTTATCTCTCAGACGTGGAATAAATACAAACAATATTGAATGGCATTTAGTTGCTGCTTCAATAATAAAATTAATCAACTCATTTTCTACCGTGTATTGTAATGTAATTCCTACTGACAAATCATAGTTTTTTTTCAAGTTATGTAATTCTTGATGAAAAGGTTTATTTTTATAAATCCAGTCCAAATAAAAACTGCCAGCAAGTTTTACCTTTGGTATTAAATTAGAAACATCATGTTTTCCAAACGTAAACAAATAGTTAGGATAAAACTTATCTTCTAATAAGAGAGAAGAATAGTAAGCAGGATGTTTCACTCCTATTGTGCCATGTTGTACTTCGATAGTAGTAATTCCACAATCATTTGCCGCCTTAATAAGTGCCATTTTTCCATAAGCACAATTCACTATGATTGTACTGGGTTTATATAGTTTAAAAAAGTACTTTAAAAACAAATAATTTGAATTAAAGTTCTCAATAACTTTATTAAAATTTATATTCAGCTTATATTCATGATTAATTTTTGTAAGTAATTCTGAGTTTTCAATAACTGGCTTTACTCGAATAACACGCTTTATTAATAAAAAAAGATACTGAAAATACCAAATAGCTGAATATGAAACTATATTTTTATGTGGCAATCTTTTTATAGAAGCATGAAATGGTAAAGGTTGTTCTACACTTAATACATTTTTTTCACCTATTTGTTCAATAATATAATCGGTTGTTTTATCCCATAACATTCCATCACTAAGTGGAATTCTCTCAGAAAAATCTGAAAACACAATAACATCATAAGAACCAAACCAATTTTTAAAACCGTAAAAAAAATTCCTTAAATTTAAGAAAGCCATTTTTACATGCTGAAATACTTTTTTCTTTTGTGATGTTTGAGGGATAATTTTTTGTGGATATATTAAAAGACGAATATAAGGCCAAACTTGTTCCTCACAAGCTTTTATACTTGTTACATTGTATTTAGTTTCAATTTCATTGATAAATTTAAACATGCTTAACTTAGTTTCATTTTCAATTCATTCCAATTAATAAAAACATACAACAATACTCCCCCACAAATAACAATCTTCGAGCCGAAAGCTACCCAAAACCATTGTTCTAACCAAAAATGGTATATGGATAGGATGATTGCCATTGATATTGTCCATATTGCTATTTCTCTTAGTGGTAAGGGGATAAAATAACATTTTTTTGAGTATTCATATTGAATAATAAATGCAAGCATAAGTGTTGCTACTGTGGCAATTGCAGCTCCGTATATTCCAAATGGGGGTATTAAGCAGAAGTTTAATATTATATTAGTACCTCCGGTTAGGAAAGATAGATACATATTTTCTTTTGATTTTTTAGCTTGAAGTACAAATAAACTTGTAGTCATTCCGGCAATACCAGCAAATATGTGTGAAAAAATAATTAAACGTATTATTTCATGTGATTTGTTATATTGCTTGTCTAGCATAAATGTAACAAGTTCGTTAGAAAACCATGCAATCATAAATCCCATTATAAAATAGCCACCAATTGAGAAAAAAGAGTAGCGTTTTAGTTTTTGTTTAGCTATCTCTTGATTTTCTGAGTTGGCTAGTTTGTAAAATGTTGGATGATATGCGGTTGCATAAGCACTAGTAAATACAAAAAATATCATTGATATTTTATATCCCATTGAATAAATTCCAACTTCATGCAGACTCAGAAAACGTTCAATAAAAATTCTATCGGATAAATTAAGTATCCAAGCCATTAGTAGGGTTGGAATAAATGGCCATGCAAAATGAATAGCGTCTTTTGCCCATTGTAAATGAAATTTCCATTTAAATTCTCTAATAATTAAAAGGTAAGTTGGTAATATCAATAGTGCAGCAATGAATCCTGCCTTTAGATAGCCTTCTGCTCCTTCTTTCCAGTGAACAATAAACCAAAGAGATAATATTGTATTTAGAAAAAAATTACCTAGTTTGAATATGATAAAAGTTTTTGCCCTTTCCATCACTTGTAGGTAAGCGGATGGGATTAATGTAAAACTAGTAAGAAAACAGCTTAAAATTGCATATACATAATAGGGTGTAAAAGGAATTGTGCTAAATATCTTTTGTACTAAGTGTTGGGATAGAAATAGTATAATTAACAGTATTGCTGATATAATTGATGTTGATATAAATAAGGTACCTAAGAGTTCCTTTCGTTGTATGTCATCCTTATAATCGAAAAAAAAGCGATAAGCGGCTCTTTCTAAAGTAAGAGTAAAAAATATAGCTAGAATATAAGTTAATGTCTCCATCGCGGAGACAATACCGTAATCTTCAGGCGTTAGATATTTACTAAATACAGGTAGGAGTAAAAATGTTACTAGACTTGGTAGAAGACTGCCTATTGTATAAATTGAAGTGTTCTTTATGAAAGGTGACATTAATTTATTTTTTTATAATATATTAAAAATTCAATGTTACTTTCTTTTTATTTCTTCATTATATTTTACAATATATTTTTCAATTTCTAACCAAATAGGCAATGAAACTTCATTATTAAATGGATATTTCGTATGCAACTTTTTAAAAAGTTTAACTGAAAAGCATGAAGAACGATATACCTTAAGCAAAGTTCTGACAAAATTTGGTATGTATTTTTTTATTTTAGATACAATTTTATTATTATTGTGTCCTTTTAGAGAGTTGGTTATATATGTATTTACAGAATTTTCTATTGCCTGTTTTGCCTCATTTTTAGACATATTCATTTCATTCATGATGTGATTAATCATCATGATAAGAAAAGTTTTCTTTTCTTCAAAGTAAGAATTTTCTTCCCATACTTCATGTAAATGAGGCATTGCGCGTGTTCCTTCATTTTCATCACAATTATCATTTTCTCTTGCAGCATAAAAAAAAGGTAAAGTCTTATGTTTTCCTTCTATTACTGATACCATTATAAATGAGATTTCCATAAGTCTTAAATTTTTATATCTCATAGTGTTGTCAAATAATGGAAATGATTTTTTGATTGTTGCAGTTTTATGAACTGAATAGAAAAAAGGAAAATATGGGTTAAAAACTTGCTTTAGTCTTTCACTGACATCATCAGATGATATATCACAATATTGAGCATATGAATAACCTTCTACACAGTATACTTCGTTGCATATTATATTAAAATCAACATATCTTCCTCCAGCGGAGGAGTAATCATTATTTTTTTCTAAGAAATATATACTTTTTTCAATTCCACTAATTGATATAAAATCGTCATCTGCACACATTAAACTATATGGTGTCACCAGTTTACCTGTTATTGCTGAAATTTTTGATACAAAACCAACTTCAGGAGTATGTATGTATTCCATATTCTCACTTTGACTAAAATCAAGAAAAGGAAGCTTTGATGAATCACATATAATTATTTTAAATGGAGCATCAGAGTAATAATCCAGTACTCTCTTTAAAAAAGGATGCCGCTCGTGGGTGGGGATAATCATTGTGACTTTATCAAGTATTTTTTTATTATGCATGATACATTAATTCATATCTTAAAAAACTGTGAAAACCTATTTTTCTTAATTTCTTTTATTTTTATATTAGGATGGCTACCTACAACTAAAGAATTATCTGGAACTTTTTCATTTAAGAGAACAGTATTATTCGCCAATATTACTCTACTTTTGATTACAGAATTACCCAAAATTGAACTATTTGGATACATAATTACAAAACTTGAAATATCAGGGTATTCCCAATCTCCATTAGCACCAACTGTACATCCCTGAGTAAACACAAGGTAATTACTATAACTAGCTTTACCTAAAACCACTCCAACGCCATGTGTTACAAGAAAAATATTGGGCAGTTCTGTATCATACATACAATGAAAAGAATGTAAAACCTTATTTAAATAAAATAATTTACTAGCTAGGGTAATATCACCATTATTATATGCAATATTAGAACAATAATAGATAAATACCGTATAATGATCCGCATTCAAGTGATTAAAAAACACCTTATTGTTTTTACTATAATAAGGTAAAGCTATATGTTCAAAATTATACTCAATTTTCAGAATAGCATGTGCTACTACATTTTCTAAATTACTTATTTTTTGATTATCTGGAAAAATACTATTCAATTGATTAAGTAAATATTGAGCTAAATTGATATTATTTAATATTTTTATCATAGTTGTTTTTTAAGTCATAGGCGAGATTTACTATCTCCTTTATTACGTCATCTCTACTAACTGATAAAATAGATTTATATTCTTTTTTATTTTCGTTAAGGCTTTTATTAGAAGTATGTATATCAATACTTGGAAAAATACTTTTAATGATTTTTGCAACATCAAGAACTTTGAAATTGTTTCCTGTACAAACATCTATTTCTTGCGGTTTTTTTACTAAAATATAATCCACATATTTCTTAACAACTGATATGGGAGTAAAATCTCTATACTGCATACCATTTGTAAACAATGTAATTTTATGATTCTCTATTGCTTGTTTAATAAAAACATGTGGAACAAGTGTATTTCGTTTCAGAATGGAGCTTATATTACCACCAAAAATATTTCCAAATCTAATTTTAGAAAGGTAAATATCATTATTTATGCTAAAATTTTCCAACAAATTCTCCACAAATAAATGTGTACTAGCATATACATTTTTTTTTTCATCATGTATACGCATTGTTGAAGCATATAAAATATGTTTTATTCGATTTTTTTGGAGTACGTCAATAATAGAGTAAAAATTATTAATCATATCTATTATTGACTGATATTCATTATTATGAAAATTAATCTCATTTGGATTAGAAAAGTACAAAAACACATCATAGCCATTTTTTGGATTATTTATACAGTATTCCTTATTTAATACTGAAATTTGATGGTTTAATGATAAATAATCATTAATATTACATCCCAAATATCCTGTAACTCCCGATATTAAAATATTCATGTTATCAATTTAGCGCCTAGTTATTGAATATAATTTCCTAGGAGGCTGTGGAAAAATGCAATGCTCTACTACAAAAAATCATAATTGCACCTATGTTTAAGCTAAAATTCGCTAAATAGCTCACTATTCTATCTCAACTTAACTTAAAATATTCACTAATTATGCTTTTTCTAGTTACTATTAGCGTTTCCCTAGAGCCTCCTAGAATAGTCTTTAGGAAATAAACGACCAATATAGTATATTCTTCTATGTAAAATAATATTTTAGCTAATATTTGGTTTTTTAAGTTTTTTATTTCGACGAGCAATGATCAAAAAATTATTATTATAATTTCCCAGCTCACAACCCTAGTTCTGGCAGTGTAATGGAAAATGTATTTTTTTATCTCTATGTAACAATAGCTTAGGACTTAAGTTATCACAAAAAACAATATGTTTATGTTCTAACAAAGATTCATCCTTAACTGCTATCATATTAAATCCATGTTTTGGACCATCCAATATTGTGGTTTCAGCCGGAATTAACTCAATTTTACAACCTTGCATAGGATAATTAGATTGAAAATCTCTGATTGAATACAAAAAGTACCCTTTTTCAGTTAAATATTCGCCTATATTTGTTTTTTGTAACCCATTTTTCCAATTTACATAACTACTATGAATCTCGAATATAATTGTTGGAGCTTTTTTACTAGACATTTCTAAAAAATTATCTGCCCCTTTTAAAACATTTAACTCTCCGCCTTCCAAATCCAGCATAATCAAATCTATTTCAAAAATGTTGTTTTCTAAACAATAATTATTTATAGATACTGCATCAAAACCTTCATCTTCTAAATAATCAACTTCTTTTGAAAATGCATGTGAATCATTTCCAACAAACGCCAATTTTTTATTATCATACCAAAGCCCCTTGTTATTGATGATAATGTTATTAAAATTATTTAATTTACAATTATCTTTTAATAAACAAAAAGAGTCTAAATTAGGTTCAAACGCATAGCACTTCGCATCCGGATTTCTTGTTAATTCTTTTGCTATATACACAACTTGGTCACCTATGTAGGCTCCACCAACAAATACAGTTTTTGAATTTCTACTCAAAATCCTTAACAGCTTAGTTGTTTGTGGCTCCCAGAAATGATCTGGTAATTCTTCATGTCTCAAGAAAAAATCTCTCATAATTTTAGATTTATATCTATATTTGAACTTTATTTCTTCCTGTAATTCAGAAATGAAGATTTCAGGAGATCCTAAATAAAGCTCATCAACCATTGGTCCAGTTATTTCTTCTCTGATACTATATCCATTATCTAATTGATATTTTTTCTCATATCTAACCAACAATTTTATGAAATCTCTTTTCAACTCATTATCAGTTTTTATATCTTGTAAAAACTTTTTCATATCTGCTTTCATTAAAATTATTCCCTTTATAAAACGTTAATTTTAAGGATAAAAAACACCGCTAAATATCTGCTCTACTTCTCAACACAACTTATCATCTTATAGTTCCATTATCTAATTTCCTTACAATAGTAAATACACATATTCCACTATTTCATAATCTTGAGTTAACAAGAGACTTTTTGTAAAATTAAAAACTTAGTGGATAAATTAGCAATTAAAATTGAGTTTTGAAGGAAATATAATAATTAAAACCAAATAAATAGGACTTTCTTTACACATTAAAATCCATATATTGTAAATCTTTATCAGAAATTATCCGTTCACCTTTAGGCCATTCAACTTGAAAAGTTGGATCATCCCATCGAACACCTCTAGCACATTCAGAATGATAAAACGCCGACATCTGATAGAACACCTCAGTACTATCTTCTAAAGTCTGAAAACCATGTGCAAACCCTTCGGGAATATACAACATTTTATAATTTTTATCTGTTAATTCTACTGCTATCCATTGTTTAAAAGTCGATGACTCTGGGCGCAAATCAATAATCACATCATAAATAACACCCTTGGTACAACGCACCAACTTAACCTCTTCATGTGGAGCAACCTGATAGTGCATACCTCGCAAAGTACCTTTTTTCTTATTAAAAGAAATATTGCACTGCACTAAATTATAATTTAATCCCTGTGCCTCAAATTCTTTTTGACACCAAGAACGGGCAAAAAAGCCGCGTTCATCTTCAATGGGTTCTGGTTCTATAATATAAGCCCCTTTTAAGTGGGTTTCTGTAAATTTCATAAGGATTTCATAACATTTTGCACAAAAGATAAAAATTCACCTAACGCCTCTTCTGGAACATCACTGATATTACTAGCAATTACATTTTTTTCTGCACCATCATGAAAATGCTTTGGAAAAGTATCTACAAACTGCCAACATTGATGCGGTGCATTATCATGCCGATAAATCTTTCCATCAATTGCCCTATGTTCCCAGTGATAACTGTAACGATCTTTCAGCTTCAATGAATACCAAACATCTATAAAACTTCCATCAATAAGAACTATACGCAACTCATTAATATTTGATACAATAGCTTCTGCTACAATATCAGAAAACTCCACTTCAGCAATCTTTTGTAACTGTTTTACATTGACTATACTCATGATAAGGAATTAATGGAATTTAATAATTCATCATGTTTATATTCTAAATGATCCAAACGCTGTAAATCACGCCATGAATTTTCCTCATCTAATGTACCATTTTGATAACGTTCATCCATTTCTTCTACATTAGCAACATCATACCGTCCACATATCTCAAATATTTCTATATCAATAAGACGTAACTTATACTTCAAAAAATGACGTAAACTTAACTGGATCAAACTATCAGCAGGAATTTGTAACTGCTGAGAAATGGTATTAAATATAGTCTCTTGTTGTGCTAACATTTCATCTACTCGCTGTATTCTATTGGTTAAATAGTAACACAAACATCAGGAATTAGTGTAACAAATTCTCCACCCCATTCACGAATATAAGCCATTTGCTCAATAATTTCATCCTTCAGATTCCAAGGTAAAATAAGCAAATAATCTGGCTTTGTTTCCTTGATTTTATCTGGATGATGAATAGTGATATGTGTACCCGGTAAAAATAAACCTTGTTTATGCGGACTTAAATCTACAGTATAATCAATAAAATCATCACGAATACCACAATAATTAAGTAATGTATTGCCTTTTGCAGGCGCACCATAAGCCACAATGGTTTTTTTAGCCCGTTTGGCTTGTATTAGAAAATCAAGAATTTTACGCTTGGTTTCACGCACAGTTTCAGCAAAAATCTGATAAGTTCCAATATCACCAAAACCTCGTTGACTTTCAACCTGTCTTAATTCCTTGATACGATTAGTTAGCAAATGCGTATTATTTTCTGTATGTTTAGCAAAGATTCGTAATGAACCACCATGTGTTGATAATTCTTCAACATCAAACAAAGTCAGCCCATGCTTAGAAAATATTTTTTCAACCGTAGAAAAAGACAAATAAGAAAAATGTTCATGGTAAATAGTATCAAATTGATTTTGTTCGATTAAACGCAGTAAATGCGGAAATTCCATCGTAATAATGCCATCAGGCTTCAGCAACAACTTCATACCCCCGACAAAATCATTAATATCGGGTACATGCGCCAATACATTATTGCCTAATAACAAATCTGCCTGCTTGTCGTCATCAATTAATTCCTTCGCTGTTTGAATCCCAAAAAACTTTATTACACTAGGAATGCCAGCCGCTTGCGCCACTTTTGCTACATTCTCAGCCGGCTCAACACCCAATACTGGAATATCATGCTGCTTAAAATATTGTAATAAATAACCATCATTACTCGCAATTTCAATAATCTGGCTACTATGATTGAACTTAAAACGATCTATCATATACTCCGTATAAGTTTTAGCATGTTTTAGCCAACTCTCAGAATAGGATGAAAAATAAGCATAATCACTGAAAATATTTTCTGGACTTTGGAATTCTTGTAACTGAACAAGATAACAATGTTCACAAACATAAGCATGTAATGGATAAAACGGCTCCATTTGTTGCAATTGTTCAGGCTTTAGATAAGCATTAGACAAAGGAGACATACCCAAATCACAAAAGGTTTGTGTTAATGGCGTATTACAAAAGCGGCAATTTTTAGTTATCATTTTTATTAGCCGTCCATTCAAGTTGCTCTGTTAATAAACCTCTATCAATATGTTGTTCAAGAACTTTTAATCGCATAAACCATGAATTACGAAAATTTGAATTGTTAAATCCCATCTCTTCTAAACTTTCTTTTAACTCTCTTACTGTATCTTTAAGGCTCATTACAGGTTGATGATTCGGAGCAAGTTTTTTAAATAAAGAAAAATCTACTTGGTAAGAACGCTTATCAGGTTGAGCATCCTTATTTATTGATATTGTAGTTTCAGGGATAATACCTGCAACTGCTTCTGCCAAATCTTTCACCTGATAATTCCATTCATCACTACCAGTATTAACAGCCAAAAAATTAACACCAGTATTAACTGTTCTTTCCATGCCCCAAGTAATAGCACGCACCATATCTTTCACATGAATCAATGGCCGCCACGGTGTACCGTCACTTAATACAGTAATTTTTCCAGTGCTAACCGCAGAGGCGACAAAATCATTTAATACTAAATCCAATCTTAACCTTGTGGACATTCCACAGGCTGTAGCAAAACGGAGACAGGTAACAATAAAATTATCATCACTTAGTTCTTCTAAAGTTTTTTCCATAAAAACTTTCGATTTTGCATAAGCTGTTAATGGATTTAAACTGTCATTTTCTTTTTTTGCACCTTCCTGAGTAAATCCATACATGCTACAACTTGAAGCAAAAACAAAATAACGCACTCCTGCCTTTTTGGCTTTACGCGCAAATTCTGCGCTGGCATCTGCATTGATTTCTTTTGTTACACCCTCAAACCTATTTCCCATCGGATCATTTGAAATTGCAGCCAAATGAACAACTGCATCAATATCTGATAAAATTGATTCATCAAAATCTCGTAAATCCCCTATATATTGGGTATCCAACATAGATTCTGGAAAATACTTTGCATTTGTTAAACAATGCCCAAAGTAGCCAGTATCATAACCCACAATATGAATATTCCTATAATTATCTCTTAGAGATTTAATTAAAATAGGTCCAATATACCCTAAATTACCTGTAATCAAAACTTTCATTGTTATTCAGTATCCTAACTAGATTAATTCTTCAATTTTATCACATATATATTTTGAAAATGGTAATGCACAAGTAAACCCCGGAGATACTGCATTTAGAACGTGCATAGATTGTTTATCACCTTCAAGAATAAAATCCATTTCCATTTTTTTATCTTTTATATTAACCAATTGTGCGCGTATTCCCGCTTTGCCCCATTTTTTATAATTTTTAGACTCAATACCATCAACTAATGCCGCCGCTTTCTTTACTAAAAAAGGTTTATAATATTTTTTGATCTCTTCAATAGCTAATTTTTTAAAAGAAAAATCGGAACGATATAAAAGTGATGACTGGAATAATAACGTTTCCATAAATTCATTTATTTTAAAATTAGAAAAACCTTGATATTGTTCACGCCAAAATGCTGGAATTGCCGTAGGTCCCAGTTTTATATTACCATTTACATTTATGGTAAAATGAACACCTAAAAATGGATTATCCAAATTAGGTACAGGATAAATATTAGTAGCCAACGCCCCATGTTGCTCATTAGAATAAATATATATCCCTTTGAATGGAAGAATTCGGTAATTTTGTGAGAATCCAAAATTCTTAGCAATTTTATCAGCATACAAACCAGCAGCATTTATAAGATAATTAGATTCATAAATACCTTTCGTTGTTAATATTTGTTGCTTATCCTTTTTAAGGTATGTAACATTAAAATCTATTTGTACCCCCTGACTAACAATATCATCCTGCATTGCTTTGATAACTTCAATAGGGTCAACAGTAGAAGTAGTTGGAGAATAAAGTGCGCGTTGATAAGTCTTAACTCTTGGTTCTATTTTTTTAGCTTCAACTTCATCAATATCATGTAATGGTACATCATTATCTATCGCACGTTTTAATAACTCATCTAATACAAGTAAATCTTTTTCATTCTGTGCAACAACCAATTTACCTATTTTATTTATTTTAAGTTTTCTTGATTCACAAAAATCAGTTAATTGTATATTTCCAGTTCTGGTAAACTTTGCTTTTAAGCTATCAGAAGTATAGTAAAAACCCGCATGTAAAACACCACTATTCCTGCCACTTGCATGTAAACCAATCGCTGGTTCTTTTTCTAATAAAATTATTTTTGTTTCTGGATACCTTACTTTTAATTCAGCGGCTACACTAACACCAATTATACCAGCACCAATAATAAGAAAATCACAAGACACTTGTTTCATATTACCAAACTTTCCAAGGTGCTTGCCCAGTGTTCCAAAGTTTTTCTAAATGATTTTTATCACGCAAAGTATCCATTGGTTGCCAAAAACCTTTATGAACAAAAGCAGACAATTCACCATTTTTAGCTAATCTTTCCATAGGGTTACATTCCCATATAGTTTCATCCCCTTCCTCAATATAGTCCATAACTTTTGGAGATAAAACAAAAAAACCACCATTAATCAACTCATTATCACCTTCTGGTTTCTCTTTAAAATTTGTAATTCGATTTCGTTCTAAATTCAAAGCACCAAAACGACCGGGGGGATAAGTTGCCGTTAATGTAGCAAGCGTACCTTCTCGTTTATGAAATTCAATTAGTTTACCAATATCAACATTGCTTACGCCATCACCATAAGTAAAACAAAAGTCTTCACCATCTAAATAGGGTTGAATACGTTTAAGTCTGCCACCAGTCATCGTATTTTCACCGGTATCGACTAAAGTTACACGCCAAGGCTCAGCATGACGCTGATGAACACTCATTTCATTATTAGCAATATCGAAGGTTACATCTGAAGTATGTAAAAAGTAATTAGCAAAATATTCCTTAATCATATACCCCTTATAACCTAAACATATAATAAAATCATGAATACCATAAGCCGAATAAATTTTCATGACATGCCACAACATTGGTTTTCCACCAATTTCAATCATAGGTTTTGGACGAAGATGGGTTTCTTCGCTAATGCGTGTTCCCAAGCCACCTGCTAAAATAACTGCTTTCATGAATTAATTACCAAATAGTCCAACCACCATCAACCACAATATTTTGCCCAGTAAGATATGAAGAGGCATCAGATGCTAAATATACAACAGTCCCATCCATTTCATCAGGATTACCCTTTCTTCCCATAGGCACTCTTGCTGAATATTTTTGGACAAAATCCTCATTTTCTCCAGAATGCTGAATCCCCCCCGGACTTAGTGCGTTTACTCTAATTCCTTGTTGCCCCCAATAAGCCGCTAAATATTTAACATAAGCTATAATGCCACCTTTAGCTGCATTATAAACACCATGAGAATATATGTTTTTATTTTTTCTGGAAATGTCACAATATAAACTATCTAAATTAGAACCCTCATAAATCCGTTGATCATTACCCACCACACCATATATAGAAGAAATAAATATCATACTGCCTTTTTTGTGTTTCTCCATTTCTTTCCCAATATATTTGGTAAAAAGAAAGGCACCATCTAATTCAACAGATAATACTTCTCTCCATCCTTCAAGAGTACATTCTGTTATAGGCAGCCAATAATCTCTGGACTTAGTTGTAACAGCATATATAAATATATCAATTGTATTAGAAACTTGTACTATTTTTTCAATTACTGTTTTTATAGAATTTTCATCTCTAACGTCAACTACAAGTTGATTAATTTGATCATTTATTTTAACTTTTGAATTATCTTCTTTCAAAGCAGCTTTAGATTCAGTCTCTTTATCAAGTGAAAATACTGTTGCCCCATAAGCTTGCAATACATTACAAAAACGCTTCCCAAGGAAACCCCTTCCACCTACCACTACGGCAGTCTTTCCAGTTAAATCAAATAAATCAGGTTGTTTCATATTTTTTATAACCTTTTTGTCTGAATCAGAATTTTTTTGAAAATCCTTTAATTCTGTAAATTCTGATTCAGACAATTAATTGCCACCTATCAGGTTGTTTCATATCTTTTATAACCTTTTTTGTCTGAATCAGAATTTACAGAATTTGAGAATTTATCAGAATTTTTTTGAGAATCCTTTAATTCTGTAAATTCTGATTCAGACAATTAATTGCTACCTATCAGGTTGTTTCATATTCTTTTATAACCTTTTTGTCTGAATCAGAATTTACAGAATTTGAGAATTTATCAGAATTTTTTTGAAAATCCTTTAATTCTGTAAATCCTGATTCAGACAATTAATTGCCACCTTCAATGCTTTTAACCCTTCCCATATATCAAAATCATGCCTAGCACGCCCCTCTTCCACATATTGAATAAAAGTTTCCATCATATCAACATAACCATCATTCCAATCGTAGGAGGTATCTTGCCATAACATTTGTGGTTGTGGTTTTTCTTCAGAGCAAACTATCACTTCATTTTTAGTAAAATCATATCGCATCCAACCTCTTTCACAACTAACCACACCAGTTCTTTGAGAAGGTCTTTGTAACAAGTCAAAATGTAATTGTGTTACAACATGGCTTTTATGTTCCAACATTAAATTTGAATTAACATCAACATCTAAATCAAGAAGTTCTGATTTTGGAAAAATACTGAATACTGAATTAACAGTACCAAACCAAGAAATAGCCATTTGTATTTCATGAATTAAACTCAATAACGCACCACCACCCAATTCTTTTCGCGCACAATAAAGTTTTTTATAATCTTCGTAAGGATGCCAATCTGGAAGCCATTGCCCAACATTTCCTTGAAAAACGAGAGCTTTTCCTAAACGATCACTTTCTAATAAATTAGAAATTTCTTTGATAATTGGATGAAACTGCATATTGTAACCTACAAATGTTACTGTTTTATGCTTTTCTAATTTATCTAAAATAGTTTGAATTCCATCTAAAGTATTTGAAACTGGTTTTTCAATAAATATCCCTTTGACTTTTCCAATAAGTTGTGTAACTGTATTTAAGTGTAAACTTGTTGGATTAGAAATAACTGCAATATCTGGATTAAAAGAATAAACATCTTCCCAATTGTACACCTCATTTATGCTAAGAGATGGGTCTAAAGTTTGGTAATGACCACGTTTAGTTCGCAAGGCAATAATTTCCGAAATACCTATTTTAGATAAGTTACGTATATGTCTTTGCCCAATAGAACCAGCCCCAATAATAACAGCTCTCTTAACTTTATGTCTTTTTTTTAGTTTTATATTCGATTGTTTTTTAACTCTAACAAAATATTTTTCTTCACACTTAGAGTTTATTTGTTCAATATCAGGATGCTTTTTTAATAATTCTAAAATTTCATCTAAATCAAAAACATTATTATCATGATAAAGTTTAGCGAAAACTGTTTTAAAAAATGTAAAATCTTCTGGATAATCTAGGGTCATCCTTAAATTTGGCTGCTTATATTTATCTTCTATATCTAACGCCTGAACATTGAATAAATCTGTATCAAAAAAATATCTACCCCAAACCTCAGTATGAATATCATCTTTAATTTCAACAACTTTATTCAAAGCATCTGGTTTCATACCATAAGAATATGCTCCATGCGGTAAATCAAATGCCGTTATCAAATCAGCTTTAGTTTTGATATATTTATCAACAATTTTATCTACATGTTTATGATCAACAAAAGGACAATCTGCGGTTATATTAAGTACATAATCGAAGTTATAAAAGTTTGTAGCATCACATAATCGTTTTATAACATCATCTCTATGCCCCCTAAAACACAAAATACCGTAATCATCTGCAAATTTTTCCAGATCATCATCTTGTTCATCTACACTAGTACACAGTACAATGTCACTAATAGATTTTGATAATCTCAATCTATCTACCATGTGAGCAAGAACTGGCTTACCCTCTATATCTAATAGAACTTTTCGTTTTAACCTAGTAGATTTCAACCGCGCTGTTATTAAAAAACCAATCTTCATTTACATACACCTTTATCAGCTTGAAAATGATGTTTCATTAAAACTTTGCCAGCGTCAATATCCTTACATATTTTTTTGCCTAACATATCTAAAACATCTAATTGTGATAAGTCCGAAATTTGTCCAGTTCTTTGAAATTGAATATCTTCTAAAGACAGCACAGTATCAATAGGTAAATTTCTTTGAGATAATACTGCCATTTTAAGTGGACCATAAGTTGAGTAGGCTTTTTCCCCCTCATTTAAGGCAAGTCTTCCTGAGCCTTCAACACCTTCTAAAATTTTAAGCTTTTCAGCCAATTGATTAAACATATCTACTGATATAGCTGCGGCATAATCTGTACGTTTTTTTCCATAATGAGTTGTTACATGCTTTTCTATATAATCCATGCCATTGGCAGCACCCAATAAGGTTATTAATTCATTATTAGGTTCATCCCAAGCAGTATGATCAGCATAACCGAATTGACACCCTTGAAATAAGCGCATGAGCTTACGTATTTTAGCTAAATTAATGTGTTCATATTGAGTAGGAAAATTTTGGAACCCAAACATTAAGACTGTATTGTTAAATTGTGATACCGCATAATCAACTTCAACAATATCACAACCACCTACACCAAAAACAACCTTGGTATTATTTTCTAAATTACTATTGAGTGTGTTTAGTAAAAATGGATTATTAAGACATACCGAATGAATTTCAACTAATTCAGGATTAAATTGCATACCAAATTCAATTGCTTTAGTATCATTCAATAGTAACATTAATTGCTTACCACTATTTTTTACCAGTTCAATTAACTGCTCCCATTGTGCTTCTGACAACATCCATGTTTTTAATAATTCATACAATTCATGATCTTTACACATATACTCATCAAAATCTAAAGTAAGGTGCATTTTGACAATATCTGCTTGTGATTTATCTACTATTTCATCAATGAGTTGCCACATGAATTCAAAATTACCTTCATGATGCCAAGCAGTTTCAGCAATTAGTTTCATAAAAAAATCTCCCGATAATCCTCATGCGCCCGTTCAAAGTCATCCATACGTCCAATATCTAGCCAATATTCATGTACTGGGAATGCCGCTGTTATTTCTTCTTTTTCTATCAGTTGTTTGAATAGGTTTGGCATATCAAAGTTGGTTTCTGTTGGTATATCTTTTATTATTTCTGGGTTTATTATATAAACCCCTGCGTTTACAAAGTAGTTTTCTGTTGGTTTTTCTTCTATAGTAATTAGTTTTTGTTGTTCGGTTTTTACTACGCCGTATGGTATTTGGTGTTGGTATTTACGCACACATAGGGTTGCTTTGGCTTTATGTTCTATATGAAAGTCTAGCAAGTTTTGAAAATTTATGCGCGTCATAATATCACCATTCATTATTATTAGAGGTTCTTTTGGTGATTTTGGTAATAGGCTCAAGGCACCGGCTGTTCCTAGTGGTTTTTGTTCTTCTAAGTATCTTATATTTATTCCCCATTTTGAACCGTTTCCAAAGTGTTCTTTTATCATATGGGATTTGTAGTTTACTGATATAAAGAAGTTTTTAAATCCATATTCTATAAAGTTTTCTAATATTATTTCTAGTATTGGTTTTTCACTTATTTTTAATAGTGGTTTAGGGCATTCATTTGTTAGTGGGCGCAGACGTGTTCCTAAGCCTCCTGCCATCAGCACTACCCAATTCTTTAAAATCGGGCTTTGTATTATATCATCAATAGTTTCTAGGTTTATTATTTTGCCTTGATCATCTATTATTGGCAGATGATAGAGTTTTTTAGCCCTCATTATAGCCAATATTTGTTGACGCGGTTCATCAACTGTCACAACTGTTGGATTTTTATTCATGATGGTTTTAACTGGCTCATTTAAGTCAATATGCTTCAGTAAACCACGTCGTATATCACCATCAGTAACAATGCCCAATAATTGTTGTTGTTCATTTACTACAAGCGCAACTTGTAAAGCTGCTGTGTCAATTACTTTAAGGGCATCAACAATTGGAGTTTCTGGTTTTATTAGTGTTTTTTTCCATTTATTCATATTTATTTTGCTGGAACCCCCATTACTTTTTTATTATTAGCAACATTTTTTACTACTACACTACCCGCACCTACAAGTGCATTAGTTCCAATTTTGATACCTTGAATAATTGTTGTTCCCGTGCCTATATGTGAGCCATCACCAATTTTAACTTCCCCTGATAGTAAAACTCCGGGAGCTATGTGTACATGCTTTCCAATTACGCAGTCATGATCAATAGAGGCTTGTGTGTTTATGATGCTATTGTCACCTATATCACTTCCTACTTGTATGACTGCTCCTGCCATTATTTGTATGCCTTGTCCCAATCGGATTTCATTTGCTAATATGACACTTGGATGTATTACATTGGCGAATTTGTAACCTTGTTTGATAAATTTATTATAAATTTGGGTACGCTTTTCTGTGTTTGCTATTGAGCCAATTCCGTTGACTAATTGCACAGAATTGGGTGCAAATTGTTCTATTTTTTCATCAGTACCTAGTATTGGTAGGTTTAATAGTGTTTTAGTTGTTTGTTTGTCAACTATACCGATTACTTTTTTATTCATTTTCAGTAGGGCATCTAATAACACTTTAGCATGTCCCCCTGCCCCTAGTAATATTATTGGTTTTTCCATGATTCAATTCTATAAATCCAATGCTTTATGAGACCACACTCCATCTGCAAAGTAACCTATTTTCATTTTGTATTGCCTTAGTTCGTTGTCTGAATCAGAATTTTCAGGATTTTAGGATTTTCAGAATTTTTTTATAGTTTATTCTGTCAATCCTTAAATTCTGTAAATTCTGATTCAGACAATTAATTATACTTAGGATTAAATAACAATTTATATTGAAGACTTTCAGCACCAAAATTGATAAGTAAACCTTTTGGAAAATCATAAGCAACAACATAGTTTTTTGCTTGTGCTAAATGAACATCTTCTAAGTGAGTTAATGCTTTTATTTCTAAAGTTACTTGGTTTTCTATTACAAAATCGGCTCTGCGAGTACCAACTTCAACTCCTTCATAGTAAATCTTATGATCTTTTTCTCGTTCAAAAGATAAACCTGCTTTTTTTAGTTCAATAGCTAAACTTCTTTGATAAATTACTTCTTGGAATCCCGGTCCCAAGGTGTTATGCACTTTCATCGCACAGCCTATTATTTTATAAGTGAGTTCATCTTTTATCTTATTCATATTCATTATTGTTGTCTGAATCAGAATTTACAGGATTTTAGGATTTTCAGGATTTCATAATTTAATAGATTGAGCCATTCTGAAAATTCTAAAATCCTGTAAATTCTGATTCAGACAATTAATTTTAAATTACTTCATCAATTTGGTAAGCCTTATCAGCAACCGTTCCCAATATATCCCAATAATTCACCGGATAAATTCCATTCCCCGGTCTTTTTATGCTTATATTTTGTTCCGTAAAAATTTCATCTTTCTTTATACTAACAGATGCGACTAAACTTTTACGTGCAATTTCTTTGTTTTTTACTTCTGCATTGGTTGGTGCTTTTAATGAATTGCCCAATGCCTGTTCAATTTGGCGAATAGATTTTACCATATCGCTCAACTCTTCAGGCTCTAATGATGCTTTATGATCAGGACCGGGTAAGTTACGATCTAAGGTAAAGTGTTTTTCAATTATTTTAGCACCTCTAGCCACAGCAGCAATTGGTATGGCAATACCAGCAGTATGATCTGAATAGCCTACTGGTAAATTGAACGCGGCTTTTATGGTATCCATTGCATATAAGTTGACTTCATCATAAGGGGCTGGATATTCTGTGGTGCAGTGAAGTATTGTAACATTCTCTTGTAATGCCTGTTGACCTTTTGATGAACAATAAGCTCTATAAAAGGCTTTTAAGGATGGTTTTGTACTAGTTGTAAAGCCAAAAGCTAATATTGCTAATGCGGTTTCAATTTCACCCAAAGTTGCCATACCTGTTGATAGTATGATAGGTTTTCCTGTTCTAGCAATTTCTAATAAAAAAGGCGCGTTGGTAATTTCACCTGATGGTATTTTTAATTTAGCTAAGTTAAATTTTTGTGTTAGCAGCTTTAAACTATCGGAATCAAAAGGTGTAGATAAAAATTGAATTTTATTTTTATTGCAATAGCTAATCAATTGCTCATGAGCAGCCTCATCAAGTTCTAATTTTTTTAACATTTCCAGTTGTGATTCATCACTATCAGTTGTTTGAGTTTGATAGTCTGCTTTAGGAGCTTGTTTACTAGCTAAATTTTCAGCTTTAAAGGTTTGAAATTTAATAGCATCTACATCGGCATTCACAGCAGCGTCAATCAGCCGAAAAGCCATTTCTAGTGAACCATTATGGTTTACACCAGCTTCTGCTATTATGTATGTATTTGGTTTTTCTATCATCATTTATTCATTCTAAAATTGTCTGAATCAGGATTTCCAGAATTAAAGGATTTTCAGAATTGACTGAATCAAACCAATAAAATGAAAATAATTATTCTGAAAATTCTTCAATTCTGAAAATTCTGATTCAGACAATTTATTAAATGCTTCTGCTATTATGTATGTATTTGGTTTTTCTATCATCATTTATTCATTCTAAAATTGTCTGAATCAGAATTTACAGAATTAAAGGATTTTCAGAATTGACTGAATCAAACCCATAAAATGAAAATAATTATTCTGAAAATTCTTCAATTTTGAAAATTCTGATTCAGACAATTGATTAAATGCTTCTGCTATTATGTATGTATTTGGTTTTTTTTATCATCATTTATTCATTCTAAAATTGTCTGAATCAGAATTTCCAGAATTAAAGGATTTTCAGAATTGACTGAATCAAACCAATAAAATGAAAATAATTATTCTGAAAATTCTTCAATTCTGAAAATTCTGATTCAGACAATTTATTAAATGCTTCTGCTGCTATACATCCAGCGGTGCTACACCATAAAGTTGCTAATTTTTATTAGATGTTTTGCAAATCATAAAATTTTTTCTTAAGAATATTGTTTAAACCAACTATTTTTAAATATTCCTTTATTTTCACTGATACATCGTCAAACCCATAAATAGATTCTACTGTTTTTAGACCTTCTAAAAACGAAGGTGATAATGCCTTTCTAATAGCGGCTACAATAGATTCAGTTTCTTCATTGCAATTAATTATAGAAGCTGCACATAACCGCCCATATTGCCTGTCTCCTATATTAACAGTAGCCTTTTTAAAAGCAGGTGCTTCAATAATGCCACTGGATGAATTACCAATAACGATATCAACATGTTTTAAAGCACTAAGATAACGTAATTGTCCTAATGAAGTATATACAACTGATGTTTTTGGATTATTAGATACAAATTCATCAATCAACTTATTAATTATACGTCCATTTGTATCTGCATTTGATTTAGTAAAAATAATTTTAGCATTAGGAAATTGCTTTAATGCCTCAAAAAGACCTAAAACAGAGGGTTTTATTCCCTCTTTATTTAAAGTTACTGGATGATATGTCACTATAAATGCCAATTCCCCAAGTTTGAAATTAATAGCTGATTCAAAATATTCTCTATCCAGCAATTTGAGTCGTTTTATATTATCTAAACCCGGTGCGCCATAATTCATGACTCGTTCTGGTGACTCGCCTAATTGTATCACTCTACGACGATAGGGTTCTGCCGCAACGAAATGAACTTGTGCCATCTTAGTAATAGCATGACGTATTGCTTCATCAATAACTCCTTCTGTAGTTTCTCCGCCATGCAAATGCGCTATAGGTATTCTGGCTACCATAGCCGCTTGAGCCGCTGCCAAAATTTCAAACCGATCGCCTAATAAAACGACAATATCAGGATTTAATCGTGCAAAAGCATCTGCAAATCCAATGATTCCTAAGCCAATAGACTTGGCAATACCAACAGTGCTATCACTTGATAATAGCATTTCCACTTTTTCATCAATATGAAAGCCATCTTTTTCTATCACGCGATAAGTCAAACCAAATTCAGGAGATAAGTGCATACCAGTAACGATAAGTTGTAATTGCAATGCAGCATCATCCTGAATTTCTTTCATCAACCAAAAAAGCAACCCATATTCAGCGCGTGTTCCAGTTATTACTGCAATTTTACGTTTAGTCATTTCCCTAATATCACACCACTTGGAAGACATATAATTCTACTTTCCATTTCTTTAGAAATCTCTAATTCCATACTAGGACAATGTTTATACATATTTAAATCAGACATCAATTTCCAAACTGGGCGAGTCATAATTTTATTCATATTGGTTACTGAAAGTATTTCTTCTTTATATTCAATATTTTCTTTATTAACAAGTAATACGTTTAACCAATAATTGCTTGAACAATCAGAAGGCTCTGAAAAAATACTGATACCTTCTAAATCTTGAAATATTTCCTGATATTTTTTAGCTAAATGACGCTTTAGTTTTAAGTATAAAGGCACGGCTTCTAATTGAGCGCAAGCTAACGCGGCATTAATATTAGGTAAGCGGTAATTATATCCAATTTCATCATGAACAAATTCCCACGCATTAGATGTTTTAGCCGTAGTGCTAAGATGTTTGGCACGCACTGCTAATTCTTCATCATTAGTTATAATTGCACCACCACCACCGCTAGTAATAATTTTATTACCATTGAAACTGAAAACACCAAGTTTTCCAAATAAACCAGTATGTTTACCCTTATAAAAACTCCCCAGAGATTCAGCGGCATCCTCAACAATGATAATATTCCATTTCTCACACACCCTATTCAAACTATCCATATCTACTGGATGACCAAAAGTGTGCATTGGTACACAAGCTATGATTCGCTTGTTGGTGTTTTTATTCCATGTCAAGCCATCATTTCTGATTTCTGCAATCTCAGCTAAATAATCATCTAATTTATCAGAATCAACGCCTAATGTATTTCTACTAATATCAATAAAATGAGGATTTGCACCACAATAACTAACTGCATTAGCAGTAGCTACAAAAGTCATAGCAGGAACTAATACTTCATCCTCAGACTTGACTCCACTAAGTATCAAAGCTAAATGTAAAGCTGAAGTGCCGTTTACTGTGGCAATAGCGCGTTTAGCTCCAGTAAAATCAGCTAAGTCTTGCTCAAAACGATCAACAAATTTACCCACTGAAGATACCCAATGGGTATCTATACATTCCTTAACATACTGCCACTCATTGCCCTCAAATAGTGGCTCATGAAGGGCAGCTCCATTTGGAAATAAATCTTGCAGACGAGAGAGTATTTGTTCAGATATTGTAGGCATCAGCTTTATAACTCTTGCGATTATTTAAATCAGAAAACCATTCGATAGTTTCTGCTAAACCGCGTTTAAATCCATCCAATTGACCATATTGTGGTTGCCATTGTAATAATTTCTTTGCTTTAGCATTATCAGCCCAAAGTCTTTCAACCTCACTTTTTTCTGGTCTTAATCTAACTTCATCTGTAAGAATATCAATTGCAGTGTCCATTAATTCAGCGATGGTACGCACAGTATCACCAATGCTTACCTCAAAATTACTACCAATATTTATTACTTCTCCTATGGCTTTATCCGATTGAGCGACTGCCAAAAACCCATCTACAGTGTCTTTGATATAATTAAAATCACGAGTAGGAGAAAGTGCGCCTAACTTAATTCGAGTTTTACCAGCAGCAATCTGCGTTATGATAGTAGGGATAACAGCCCTTGCTGATTGCCTTGGACCATAAGTATTAAAAGGTCTGATAATGGCAACTGGCGTACCAAAAGATTTATAAAAGGAAAGTGCGATTTGATCACTGCCAATTTTAGATGCTGAATAGGGTGATTGCCCTTGCAACGGATGTGATTCATCAATCGGCACATACTGAGCAGTACCATAAACCTCTGAAGTAGAAGTTTGTATCACTTTATCAACTCCTAATTCACGTGCTGCTTGAACAACATTTAATGTACCTTTAATATTAGTATCAATATAAGTATCAGGAGAATGATAAGAATAAGGAATAGCAATCAATGAAGCCAAGTGCATCACCACATCACAACCTTGCATTGCTGTTTTTACTCCATAAGGATCACGTATATCTCCAGCAAAAACATCCAAACTTTTTTTGATTTCAGCATCAACGTAATCTAACCAACCCCATGAGTTGAAAGAATTATATAAGACAAAGGCACGAACATCATAACCTTGACGTATTAGGGTTTCGGTTAGATGAGAGCCTATAAAGCCATCTGCTCCAGTTACTAGGATTTTTTTTGAGTTCATTTATTTATTCATTCATTGTCTGAATCAGAATTTTCAGAATTTTAGAATTAACCGGATTTAATTCTGAAAATCCTAAATTTTTGAAAATTCTGATTCAGACTATAATTGTTTTACAAATATCTTCCATTTCTGTCAAATAAGGGTGCATAGGCAAACTAACCACCCTTTCAGCGACTTTCTCCGCAACAGAACAATCACTGACTTCTAAATGAGCAAATGCTGGTTGCTTATTCAAAGGTATCGGATAATGAACAGCCGTTGGAATACCTTGTTGTTTTAATTTTTGTTGTAATTCATCACGATTATCAACTTGTATCGTATATTGGGCATAGACGCTGGTGTTATGTGGCTCAATATATGGAGTTGTAACAATGTCTTTTAATGCTTGAGTATAAGCTTCTCCAATACTATTACGCGCTTCTACTTCTTGTGGAAATATTTCTAGTTTTGCTAATAATATAGCCGCTTGTAAAGTGTCCATGCGTCCATTAATACCAATACGCGCATGGTGATAGCGTTTATCCTGCCCATGTACTCTAATTTCTCGCATGATTTTCGCTAAATCATCATCATTAGTAAAACATGCACCACTATCTCCATAACCACCTAATGGTTTAGAAGGGAAAAAGCTGGTGCAGCCAATAGTCGATAAACTACAAGATTTTTGTCCTTTATAAGTAGCCCCAAAACTTTGTGCAGCGTCTTCAATCACCGGAATATTATATTGATTAATAGCATCAAAATCCGCACATTGTCCATACAGTGAAACCGGCATAATAGCTTTAGTTTTTTCTGTAATAGCCGCTTCAATTAGTTTAGGATCAATATTATAAGTACGAGGATCAATATCAACAAAAACTGGTTTCGCGCCTAATAAAGCGATAGTTTCAGCAGTAGCAATAAAACTAAAAGGCGTAGTAATAATTTCATCACCTTGTTTTATACCCAGTGCCATCATAGCAATAAGTAAAGCATCTGTACCGCTGGAAACACTGATACAGTGTTTGACACCAACATAGTTAGCTAATTTTTGTTCAAGCTCCGCAATTTCAGGCCCCATGATGTATTTGCCATGATGGAGAACTTGCTGAATATTTTTTTCTAGCTGAACTAGAATTTGTTGCTGTTGTGTTTTTAGATCAATGAATTCTATTGTCATAATTTAAATTCTTATTGTCTGAATTAATTGCAACTGGTTAAGAAGGTAAATTCTGCCAATTCTAAAATTCTGTAAATCCTGATTCAGACAATTTATTAATATTCTAACGGTAAAGGCACTGTACGTCCATCCCGTGCTGACAAATAAGCAGCAATCAACAACTCCAAAGAACGTAAACCTTCACGCCCATCAGTCTCAGCCTCGGCTTCACCACGCAAAGTTTTAATCACATTTTCATAATATAAGGGATGCCCAAAACCATAAACTGATGTGGTTTCATAGCTGGCATCATGAATTTTATTATCATCATCATTTGGTTCAGCAAATTCCCATTCTTGTATTTCATTTACTGCCACACCACCTACACGCACTGTACCTTTTTCACCAATAATAGTGATTGAACCTTCAAAGTTTTTTGGATAAGTAAGCATAGTAACGCTCATAGAACCCAAAGCACCAGAACGCCAACGTACATTCATTGTCGCTGTATCTTCAACTTCAATATCTCGTGCTAAAGTACCAGTCATAGCTTGGACGCTTTCGACTGGACCAATCAGCCAATCCAATAAGTCAATGTAATGACTAGCTTGATTCATCAATGCACCGCCATCAAATTCCCAAGTACCACGCCATTTGGCACTATCATAATAGGCTTGTGGGCGTGTCCAAAATACATTGATATGTACCATGTATATTTTGCCAAAGCGTTTAGCATCAATAGCTTGTTTAAGCAATTGAATGGTGGCATTACGACGATTTTGTTTAACCACAAAAAATTGAACACCAGCGTCATCACAGGCTTTAACCATTGCCAATCCATCTTGCCAACGAGTTGCCATCGGTTTTTCGGTCATGACATTGCAGCCAGCTTGGGCGCATTGGATGACTTGTTGGGCATGGATACCACTAGGGGTACAAATAGTGGCTACATCAAGTTCAGTATTTTTCAATAGTGTCTCAAGATTAGAATAGCCACTAACCCCGCTTTCTT
>Ga0256847_1000235_pt1 | contig 38000 bp, 32 predicted proteins | sample TeddybearmetaG_FD_189099 | JGI IMG/M metagenome (GOLD analysis project Ga0256847, IMG submission 189099) | Hydrothermal vent microbial communities from East Pacific Rise, Pacific Ocean - Teddybear | ecosystem: Environmental > Aquatic > Marine > Hydrothermal vents | place: Pacific Ocean: East...
ATCTTATCTAGCCGGGTTATTCCGGGCAATGAGAAGGGCATATTCGAGATGCAGAACATCCTCGCCGAGAAGGGCATTCGCGTCATCACAGACCGCGACAAGGATGTCCCGATCCATGTCTCTGGCCACCCGGCCCGCGACGAGCTGCGCCAGATGTATCAATGGGTGCGGCCTGAGATTTCAGTGCCGGTTCACGGCGAGCGCCGCCATATCGTTGAGCACGCCGCCTATGCCCGGAGCCTGCAGATCAGCCGCGCGCTGACCCCGCGCAATGGCGACCTGATCCGCCTTGCGCCCGGCGAGCCCGAGACCATCGACGTTGTTCCGAACGGGCGGCTTTATCTCGACGGCAACAGGCTGGTACCCGCTGACAGTGACGGCCTGCGCGAACGCCAAGGCCTGTCGCAATGGGGCGTTGTCTCAGTCGCGGTCGCGATTGATGAGGACGGCGATCTTGTCGATGGCCCGCTGATCAATGCGCGCGGCCTATCTGAATCCGATGGCAGCACTGCCGACGAGTCGCTGATCGAAGTCGATGAAGCGGCCGAAGCGGCGATTTCCAAACTGAAGCGCGGCAAACGTCTCGACGATGACGAGGTTGAAAAAGCGCTGGTGCGCGCGGTCAAGAAGCAGTGCGAAAAGACCTTTGGACGCAAGCCCTACGTCGATGTCAGTGTGCTAAGAGTTTAGCCTAGGAGTGCTTGAAATGCCTAAAGACTTCCAACTTGGCCCGCTCAACCATGTCGGCGTGGCGGTTCCTGACATTGATGCGGCGGTTGAAACCTACCGCACCCTCTACGGCGTGACCGATATTACAGAGCCGTTCGATATGCCGGAACGGGGCCTGAAGGTCTGTTTCGTCAACCTGCCAAATAGCCAGATCGAACTGATCGAGCCGCTGCACGACAAAACCGCGATTACCAAATTTCTCACCAAGAACGCGACGGGCGGCCAGCATCATATCTGCTTTGAGGTCGCTGACATCAATCAGGCCGTCGAAGTGATGACGGCGCGCGGTGCGACGGTTCTGGGCGAACCGCGTATTGGCGCGCACGGCACCCCGGTGATCTTTGTGCACCCCAAAAACACCCATGGTTGTTTGATCGAACTGATGGAAACCCCGGCCTCTGACGTGGTGGCGCACTAATGGACCCGGTTGGCGCGGTTGTTGTCCTAATCATCTCATGGTGGCTGAGCTTTTTCGTGGTTCTGCCGATCGGTGTGCGCGGGCAATATGAGGATGGCGACATCCCTGAGGGCACCGAAGAAGGCGCGCCCGCCGAACCGATGCTGAAGAAGAAAGTCATCTGGGCCAGCATCGGCGCGGTGATCTTGACCGCCATCGCGCATTTCTTCGTGGTGCCGTGGATTGCGCAGTAAATGCCATTGGGGCTAGGCATTCGCCCGGAGTCCCCATAACAACAAACCCGAATAAATAACTGGATATATCGCCCTATGCGCCTGTCTAAATTCTTCCTGCCTGTCTCCAAAGAGGCACCTGCCAACGCCGAGATCATCTCTCACAAACTGATGCTGCGCGCCGGGATGATCCGCCAGAACGCAGCGGGCATCTATTCCTGGTTGCCGCTCGGCTTTCTGGTGCTCAAGAAGATCGAACAGATCGTACGCGAAGAGATGAACCGCGCTGGCGCGATTGAAATGCTGATGCCGACCCTGCAATCGGCCGACCTGTGGCGCGAAAGCGGGCGCTATGATGCTTACGGCGCCGAAATGCTCCGCATCACTGATCGCCAAGATCGTGACTTGCTTTACGGTCCGACCAATGAGGAGATGATCACCGACATCTTCCGCGCCTATGTCAAATCCTACAAGGCGCTGCCGCTCAACCTCTATCACCAGCAATGGAAATTCCGCGACGAGGTTCGCCCGCGGTTCGGCGTGATGCGTGGCCGCGAGTTCTACATGAAAGACGCTTACAGCTTCGACGTTAGCGAGGCCGCCGCACGTATCTCGTATCAGCGCATGTTTGCCGCTTACTTGAACACGTTTGACCGGCTCGGCGTTACGGCGATCCCGATGCAGGCTGACCCCGGCCCCATCGGCGGCGATCTTAGTCACGAGTTCCTGATCCTTGCCGACAGCGGCGAAAGCGGTGTGTTCTGCGACAAGGCCGTGCTCGATGTGCCGCCACCCGGCCTCGACTTCGACTTTGATGACGATGCTGCGCTGGCCGCCGAAATGGACAAGCGCACCAAATATTACGCCGCCACCGACGAGAAACATGACGAAGCCGCGTATAACGCCATCCCGGAAGCGAACCGCATTCAGGCGCGCGGCATCGAAGTTGGCCACATCTTCTATTTCGGCACCAAATATTCCGAGCCGATGAAAGCCGAAGTGCAAACCGCCGATGGCAATCTCGCGGAAATTCACGGCGGTTCTTACGGCATCGGCGTCTCACGTCTGGCCGGCGCGATTATCGAGGCCAGCCATGACGAGAATGGCATCATCTGGCCTGACAGCGTCGCGCCGTTCCATGTCGGCATCATTTCGATGAAGCCAGATGACGCTGATTGCGCCGCTGTCGCTGAGGAGACCTACGCCAAACTGACCGCCGCGGGCAAAGACGTGCTGTATGATGAGACCTCAGATCGCGCCGGGCCTAAATTTGGCCGTATGGAGCTGATTGGACTGCCTTGGCAGATCACCATCGGCCCGCGCGGTGTCAAAGAGGGTAAAGTGGAACTGAAACGACGCGCCACTGGCGACAAGCAAGACCTGACACTGGATGAGGCGGTTGCCCGGATCATGGAGACTTAAGACACACATGGCTGGACCCGCACCATTTGGCGAAGTCGAACGCACGCTCGCATGGCGCTATTTGCGGGCGACGCGGGCCAATGGCGGCGTCTCGGTGGTGTCGATCATCTCCTTCGTGGGCATCATGCTGGCCGTCATGGCCCTGATCGTGATCATGTCCGTGATGAGTGGCTTTCGCTCAACTTTGCTCGACGCGCTACTCGGCGGGCAGGGGCATGTCTTCGTACAGGTGGAAAAACATCCCGCACTAGAGATTGATGAACTCTCGGCCAAATTAACCGCGCTCGACGAGGTTGAAGTTGCGATGCCGGTTCTGCAGGGGCAGGTTCTGGCGGATACGGGCGAACGCCAAAGCGGCGCCGTCGTGCGCGGCGTGCGTATGCAGGATCTCGACAAGCTTCCTTTTCTCAACACGGATGACGAAAGGGCCAGCGCGCAAGGGATTGTGACGGGCGGCGAAGCTGAAGCCCGAAGGCTGGGCTTTGGTGTCGGCAAGAATGGCGGCGATGTGATTTTCATCGGGCGCTTTCTGGCCAATGATCTGCGCGTCTATCCCGGCGGCAAACTCACGCTGGTGGCTCCAAAGGGTATTCGCGGGCCGTTCGGTGTGACCCCGCGCAAGAAAACATTCACCGTCGGCGGCCTGTTTCAAACCGGCAGTGTTGAGCTGGATAAGCTCTATATCATGATGCCGATGGAGCAGTCGCAGCTCTTCTTTGGCAAGGCTGGTACCTACGATTTGATCGATATCCGCATTCCAGAGCCGATGATCACCGAACCCGCCGTCATGGCCGTCAACGACGCGACGGGGAATAGATATGCCGTCAATGATTGGAAGCTCGAAAAGGCCGCTTATTTCGGCGCGCTGAATACCGAACGCGGGATGATGATGATCATTATGCTGATCTTGATCGTGATCACCTCGCTCAATATCATTACCGGTGTGGTCATGCTGGTCAAAAACAAGACCCGTGACATCGCCATCCTGCGCACGATTGGCGCTGGGCGCGGTTCGGTTATGCGCGTCTTCGTCATGATCGGCGCAATGCTCGGCCTGACCGGCGCGCTGATCGGTGCGGCGCTCGGCGTGTTGATCGTCGTGAATATCGGCGTGGTTGAAGACATGATCAGCTTCGTGCTCGGACGCCCGCTCTTCCCGCCAACGGTTTACGGCCTTGATGGCCTGCCAGCCGAGCTGAATTGGGGCGAAGTTGGTTTCGTGACATTCTGGGCGATGGGCATGTCGATGCTGGTGACCATCTGGCCCGCTTGGTCCGCCGCAAAGCTCGACCCGGTCGAAGCGCTGAGGTTCGAATAATGAGCGTGGTTCTGGAACTGCGCAATATCCTGCGCGAATACAAATCCGAAGCAGGCATCTTGCGCGTGCTTGAGGGCGCCGATCTGATCCTCAATCAAGGCGAGCTTGTCGGCCTGATCGGTCCGTCTGGCTCGGGCAAGTCGACACTTCTTCATACCGCTGGTCTGCTTGAAAAGGCTGAAGGCGGGCAAGTCCTGCTTGAGGGCGAAGATTGTATGGCGCTAAACGATGCTGGCCGTACCGCATTGCGCCGTGAAAAGCTCGGTTTCGTCTATCAGTTTCACCATTTGCTGGCCGAGTTTGATGCGCGCGACAATGTTGCCATGCCGCTAATGGTTGGCGGTATGCCGCGCCGCAAGGCTCGCGTGAAAGCCGAGGCACTACTCGAAGAGATGGGGCTTACGGATCGCATGCACCATCAACCCGGCCAGATGTCAGGCGGCGAGCAACAACGTGTCGCTATCGCCCGCGCACTGGTCAACGATCCGCGTCTGGTCATTGCCGACGAGCCGACAGGTAATCTCGATCCCGAGACGACTGAACGCGTGTTCGCCAGCCTGATCCGCATGGCACGTAGTGAAGGGGCGGCCGTTCTGATCGCCACCCACAACATGTCGCTGATCAAACACATGGACCGCGTGCTGACCCTGAAAGACGGGAAACTCACAGACTTCAAGTAAGTTCTGCTTTTGTTCTTTTGTGTTTTCTGCTAAGCCTCGTTGCAGACCTGTTACGCACCTGTTTTGCACCGACGCATACGCCTCTCGTACCTGTTTGTAGTACCTTTCAAAAGACGATTCTGGAGCAAAAAAACATGGATAAGTCGCCTTTTATCCACCTTGGTATCCGCACCAGTTTCTCGCTTCTGGAAAGCATGATTGAGACCAAAGGCCTGACCGCATGGTGCGTCGATCAAGGCATGCCAGCGGTTGCTGTAACCGACCGCAACAACCTGTTCGGCGCGCTTGAATTGTCTGAAAGTCTGGCTGGTGCAGGCATTCAACCAATCATGGCTTGCTGCTTTGATGTCACTGATGGCGCGCATCAGGAAGTGATCACGCGTCTTTCAATATATGCACAAAATGCTGTAGGTTATCAACGTCTTATGGCGCTCTCGTCAAATGCATATCTAACCTCTGAGGACGGCGTTCCGCGCTTGGCGTACTCGTTTTTTGAAGAGCAAACTGAAGGCCTGATCGTCCTGACCGGCGGCGCTGAAGGCGAAGCTGCGTACCATATTCTGCGTGGACGAATGGACGAGGCTCGCAAGGCTCTGGTCCGTCTGTCGGACGCTTTTCCGGGCCGCTGCTACGTCGAAATCACCCGCCACGGCACCGTCGAGGAATTGCAAACAGAAGCCGGATTACTCGACCTCGCCTACGAGCTAGACCTGCCAATAGTCGCCACACACGACGCCCGCTTCATGCGCCCCTCCGATGCCGGTGCACACGACGCCATGATGTGTATCGCTAACGGGACTTACCTTGGTCAGGATGACCGTCCGAAAGTCGCTGAAGGCCAATACCTAAAGACCACCGAAGAGATGCAAACCTTGTTTGCCGACCTGCCGGAAGCGCTCGAAACAACTACTCAAATCGCGCGCAGATGCAGTGTGCGTGCCCTCAAACATGATCCAATTCTGCCGAGTTTTGGCGACGGTTCCCACTCTGAAATCGACCTCCTAAAAGACCAAGCCCAACAGGGACTGAAGGCGCGTTTGAAGGCGGCGCCGAAGCTTTATGCGGATCGGCAAGTCTATGATGATCGTCTTGCATTTGAGCTCAGCGTTATCGAGGATATGGGCTTTCCCGGTTACTTTCTGATCGTTGCCGACTTCATCAAATGGGCCAAGGATCAGGGAATTCCAGTCGGTCCGGGGCGTGGGTCTGGCGCGGGCTCGCTGGTGGCTTGGTCATTGACCATTACCGACCTCGATCCGTTGCGCTTCGATCTGCTGTTTGAGCGCTTCCTGAACCCGGCGCGTGTCTCCATGCCCGACTTCGATATCGACTTCTGCCAAGAGCGCCGCAGCGAAGTTATCCGCTATGTTCGCGACAAATATGGGTCGGATTCAGTCGCCATGATCATCACCTTCGGCACCCTACAAGCCAAAGCCGTAGTCCGCGACGTCGGCCGCGTGATGCAGATGCCATATGGACAGGTAGACCGTCTCGCCAAACTGATCCCGTTCAATCCAGCTAATCCACCGAAGCTTCAGGATGCGATTCTCGATGAACCAAAGTTCGATGACGAGAAGGATAAAGATCCGCGGGTCGGTGAGCTGCTCGAAATCGCCTTGTCATTAGAGGGCATGTATCGCAATGCCGGGACACACGCGGCCGGCGTGGTGATTGCTGACCGTCCGCTAATGGAAATTGCGCCGCTCTACCGTGACCCGCGTGCTGATCTGCCTGCCAGTCAATTCAATATGAAGTGGGCCGAACTTGGCGGCTTGGTTAAATTTGACTTCCTTGGCCTGAAAACCCTGACAGTCATTGACCGCGCCCTCCGGTTCATTCGCCGTGATGGCGGCGAGGTCGGACCGGAATGGGAAAGTCTGGATGATCAGGCGAGTTATGACCTGATGGCGTCTGGCAATACGCTTGGCGTGTTCCAGTTGGAGGGGCAGGGCATGCGCGATACGCTGCGCAAAGTCCGGCCGGGCAATATTGAAGATGTAATCGCGATTATCTCACTTTATCGACCGGGCCCGATGGACAACATCCCCGTCTATGTCGCCGGTAAGGATGACCCTAAGACCGTCAGTTACCAGCATCCGGATCTACAGCCTATTCTTGAAGCGACTTACGGCGTGCCGGTCTATCAGGAGCAAGTCATGCGGATGGCGCAGGAGATTGCTGGGTATTCGCTTGGCGAAGCTGACCTGTTGCGGCGCGCTATGGGTAAGAAAAAACTCGAAGAAATGGTGGCTCAGCGCCGCCGGTTCCTTGACGGCGCGGCAGAGCGCAAAGGCATGGATGAGCGCCTTGCCAACGACATCTTCGATACAATGGAAAAGTTTGCCGGATATGGCTTCAACAAATCCCACGCGGCGGCCTATGCGCTGATCGGCTACCAGACAGCCTATTTGAAGCAGCATTTTCCAGTCGCCTTTCTGGCGGCCTCGATGAGTTTGGACCTGCATAATACAGATAAACTGGCTGCTTTCTTTCAAGAAACCAAGCGACTTAAAATTCCTTTGATCGCCCCTGATATAAACAGTTCAACCGCTGACTTTGATGTGCGCGGCGATGCGATCGTCTATGCTTTGGGCGCGCTTAAAGGCGTTGGCCTTGAAGCAATGAAGCATCTTGCTGAAGAGCGCGAAACCAAGGGTGAGTTTGTCGATTTGCACGATTTCGCTGACCGGGTTGATCCGCGCCAAATCAATAAGAAATGTATGGAGCAGCTTTCGAAGGCTGGCGCATTTGATGGATTGGAAGCCAGCCGGGCGCTTGCTTTGGCGGCCGCACCTGTTTTGGCTGCGGCTTGCGCCGCATCTGCAGAAGACCGCGCGGGCGGGCAGGGCGGCCTCTTTGGCGAGGCAGAACCGGCCATGCGGGCGAGTTTGCCATCTGCACCTGCTTGGAATGTGCAGCAGAAGCTTGATCAAGAGTTTGCCGCGATCGGCTTCTATTTTAGCGGCCATCCGCTTGATGATGTCCTTGATAGCCTTGAGGAGGGCCGGATAACGCTGGCGATGGATGTTGCCGACCGTGCGGTTGACGGAAAGCCGCTGGAATTGATCGGAGTTGTGCGACGGCGCGTTGAAAAACCATCCCGAAATGGCGGGAAGTTTGCTTTCCTGACTCTGTCGGATCCAACCGGTGAGGTCGAGCTCATGGTGATGCCTGAAATGCTGGCCGAGGTTCGCGACCAGTTGGAGCCGGGGAGCGCCGTTGTAATCCTGACAGAAGTTCGCCGACGCGACGAGGAGATCAGACTATCGGCTCGGCGTGTTCAGCCAATTGATAAAGCTCGTATTGGCAAGAAGGCGCCTGCGCTATTGGTTCGGTTGGAGTTGGGGGCGGATTTGAATGGATTGGCTACAATTGCTGAGCGGTTGAAAGCGGCACCGGGGCCGGACCGCGGAAAAATATACGTCCATATGCCGATTGACAATAATCAGATCATCACGCTGAAATTACCTGAAACTTATGCCACCGGATTGGAGGCTTTGCGTGCGCTGAAAACAGCTCCGGGCGTGGCGCGCGTAGATCACAGAGCGGCATGATAAAATCGCCTGAACTCGGGGTGTTGCGGGGCGCGAGAAAGCCTGTATATACGCGCTCATAACCCCCGATGCGCGGACTATCCGGTGTTGGTTTTCAAATGAGAGCCAATTTATCGTTCGTGCCGGTCAACCGGATGAAGGAAAAATAATCATGGCTTTGCCTGAATTTACGATGCGTGAACTCCTCGAAGCAGGGGTCCACTTCGGCCACCAAACACATCGCTGGAACCCCAAGATGAAGCAATTCATCTATGGCGCGCGTTCTGGCATCCATATTCTCGACCTCTCCAAGTCTGTGCCATTGTTGCATCAAGCTCTGGTGAAGACCCGTGACATCGTTGCTAAAGGTGGCCGGGTTCTATTCGTCGGAACAAAGCGTCAGGCGTCTCAGCCGGTCGCAGAAGCGGCACAGCGTTGCGCGCAGTATTACATGAACCATCGCTGGCTTGGCGGAACGCTGACCAATTGGAAGACAATTTCGAAATCGATCAAGCGTTTGCGTGAATTGGAAGAGCTGTTCGCCTCCAATGACGAGTCAGGTTTGACCAAGAAAGAGCTGCTGAACCTTGAGCGCGAGCGTGACAAGCTCGACAAAGCGCTTGGCGGCATTGCGAGTATGGGTGGATTGCCCGACCTGATTTTTGTTATTGATACGAACAAAGAAGCGATTGCGATCAAGGAAGCCCGGAAACTGGGTATTCCAGTTGTTGCGGTAATCGATACGAACTGTAATCCTGAAGATGCTGATTTTCCATTCCCGGGCAATGATGATGCGGCTCGTGCGATCTCGCTTTACTGCAACTTGATTGCCGACGCGGTTCTTGATGGCTTGGCTGAATCATCTGCTGGACTTGGCATTGACCTTGGCGAAGCGGACGATGTTGACGCGCTTACTGAAGCTGATCTGGCTGCCGTAGATGCGGCGGTTGCAGCGGATGTTGAGGCGCCTGCAGAGCCCGCCCCTGAAGCGGCTGTAGAAGCACCGGCTGAGGCAGCACCCGAAGCGGCCCCCGAAGCTGAAGCAACGCCAGAAGCTGAAGCGACACCTAAAGCTTAACTGAACACTGTACCAATAGAAGGAATATTTCGATGGCTCAGATTACTGCTGCCCTCGTCAAAAGCCTGCGTGACCGTAGTGGCGCAGGCATGATGGATGCGAAGAAAGCGCTCGTAGAGAGCGAAGGCGATATGGAAGCGGCAATCGATTGGTTGCGCGCGAAAGGCTTGTCAAAAGCGGCTAAGAAATCAGGCCGAACGGCTGCTGACGGCCTGGTGGCTGCAATTGTTGCCGCCGATGGCAAATCCGGTGCCGTTGTCGAACTCAACGCCGAGACTGATTTTGTTGCGCGCAACGAAACATTCCAGAGCGCCTTGAATGCTATTGCCCAGATCGCATTGACCACTGATGGTTCGGTTGAAGCGGTTGCTGCTTCAGCTTCACCAGACGGTGACGGTAATATTGACGACATGATCAAGCGCATGGTTGCGACCATTGGCGAGAATATGTCACTGCGCCGCTCCGCCAAACTGTCGGCTGATTCTGTTGCGTCTTACGTTCATGGTGCCGAGGCTCCGGGTTTGGGCAAGATCGGTGTTTTGGTCGGCTTGAATGGGTCTGGCGATCTGGCGGATGCTGGCCGCAAGATTGCGATGCATGTTGCTGCTACGGCGCCAGCTGCTGCAACTGTTGCAGATTTGGATCAGGTGCTGGTCGAGCGCGAACGTCAGATTTTGACGGAACAAGCCCAACAAAGCGGTAAGCCGGCCAATGTCATCGAGAAGATGATCGAAGGGCGGATCAAGAAGTATTACAAGGAAGTTGTACTGGTTGAGCAACCCTTCGTGATGAACCCGGATCAAACCGTAGCTCAATTCCTAACTGAGTCGGGCGCTGAATTGGCTGGCTTCATCATGTTCAAACTCGGTGACGGGATTGAGAAGGCTGAAGATGACTTTGCGGCGGAAGTTGCATCAATGACAAAGGGCTAAAACTCTTTATTATCAAAACATATCCCGGCTACCCGATGACAGGTAGCCGGGAATCTTTTATGTCCTAGGCGGTCAAAGGGAGATGACGCTATGCCGGTCGATACAGACAGCGCCGAAGGGGCAAAATATAAGCGTGTGCTTCTGAAAATTTCAGGTGAAGCCCTGATGGGGGACACCGAATACGGCATTGATATGCCGACTTGCTTGAAGTTTGCTGATGAAATTGCATTAGCTCAGCAATTGGGCGTCGAGATTTGCCTCGTCATTGGTGGCGGCAACATTTTCCGTGGGCTGGCTGGCGCTGCATCAGGCATGGAGCGTAGCCAAGCCGATTCGATGGGAATGATGGCGACCATTATGAACGCATTAGCGATGCAGAGCGCGCTTGAAACGATCGGCGTTCAAACCCGGGTGCAGTCTGGCATTCGTATGGACGAAATTTGCGAGCCCTTTATTCGTCGCCGAGCGATCCGGCATATGGAGAAAGGTCGAATTGTGATCTTTGCGGCAGGGACGGGGAACCCATATTTTACCACAGATACGGGTGCTGCCTTGCGCGCTGCGGAAATGCACTGCGACGCAATGCTCAAGGGCACTCAAGTTGATGGCGTCTATTCCGCCGATCCCAAAACCGATCCGACTGCGACCCGTTATGAGACTTTGACTTATCAGGAAGTTCTGGCGCGTAATCTTCGCGTCATGGACGCATCCGCTGTCAGCCTTATGCGTGATACCAATATACCAATTGTTGTTTTCTCCCTACATAATAAAGGCGCGTTGCAAGACGTGTTGACCGGCAAGGGCAATAGTACTGTAATTTCGGGGAATTGAGGATCGATCAATGAGCTATGACAAGAAAGATTTAGAGCGCCGTATGGACGGTGCCATTTCGGCGCTACAATCGGAATTGGTTGGGCTGCGCACAGGGCGAGCCTCGATCAATCTGTTAGATAATGTTCAAGTATCTGCTTACGGATCAACCGTCCCAATGAGCCAGGTTGGGTCAGTCTCGGTCATGGATTCGCGTATGCTCGCGGTGAATATTTGGGACAAAACCATTGTTGCCGCGGCTGATAAGGCAATCCGCGAATCTGGATTAGGATTAAATCCAGTTGTGGATGGGCAGACGCTTCGCATTCCGATCCCTCCCTTGAATGAAGAGCGGCGGGTTGAGTTGACTAAAGTGGCTGGAAAGTACGCTGAGTCCGCCCGCATAGCGGTACGGAATGTTCGGCGCGACGGAATGGATGCCCTTAAGAAGATGGAAAAGGACAATGAAATTAGCGAAGATGCGCTGCACTCAATGTCTGACGATGTTCAAAAACTGACGGATCAGTTCGTCAAAACCGTTGATGACACCGTCAAGGCCAAAGAAGCGGAGATTATGCAAGTTTGAACTCCGCAGCTCCAACGTCCCAGCCGGGTGGCGGCGAGATCATTCCCGCAAGCCAACCCAAGCACGTTGCTATCATTATGGATGGCAACGGACGCTGGGCTTCGGCGCGCGGACTTCCTCGTTCAGTCGGGCACGAACGCGGTGTCGAGGCGTTGCGCAAGACGGTAGAGGCGGCTCAAAATCTTGGTTTGTCTTATCTGACGGTGTTCTCATTCTCGACTGAAAATTGGCGTCGACCGATATCAGAAGTGAATGCTTTGTTTGGCTTGTTGAAAGCTTACGTGAAACGGGATCTGGAACGATTGTCTCGTGAAGGCGTGCGTGTGCGTGTTCTTGGAACGCGTGAAGGGCTTCCCGACGATATTAGAGAGCTGGTTGAACGTGCGGAGACGCGCACCGAAAACAATACGGCGTTTAATCTCTGTATCGCCTTTAATTATGGTGGGCGAGGAGAGATAATCAGGGCTATTCGTAAAGCCGCTAAAGCTGCAGAGGCAGGAGATATTCAAGCCGATGATCTAACTGAGGAGCAGTTTTCTGCGTACCTGGATACCGCCAATATGCCCGATCCGGATCTGATTATTCGAACCAGCGGCGAGTACAGGCTTAGTAATTTCCTCATTTGGCAATCGGCGTATGCTGAGCTGGTGTTTATGGACGTGTTGTGGCCTGACTTTAGAGGCGAGCATCTTGAAGAGGCGATTGGCTTGTTTCGAGACCGCGAGCGTCGTTTCGGCGGCTTGGCGAGCGGGGCGGCTTAAAGATGACCGGCGCAACCTGGACAAAGGCGCGACGCAAAGAGTTGGCTCTTCGCTTCCTCTCGGCGGCATTTCTCATTCCATTTGCACTAATCGTGGTTTGGTATGGCGGCGCAGTTTCGGCCGCTGGGTGCGCTTTCGTCGGCGCCATTATGGCCTACGAATGGGTGCGAATGACAAATTCGCCGTCGATGAAGATACTTGTCTCACTGGCCATCGTACCTTCTTTTGTTGCTCTATTCGCAGGAACGCTTGCAGGCGGCGGCGCATTGATCATTTGCGCCATTCTAGCTGGGGTTACACACCCACTCGCGTCTGAGCGCTTTAAATCGGGATTTGGCCTATTCTACACGGCCGGAATGGCGTTGGCGGTTTATGCTCTACGTGTGGAGTCGCAATGGGATGGATGGCTCGCGACCTTGATCTTGATGATCATCGTATGGGTCTCGGATTCGGGCGCTTTCTTCACAGGAAGGACTTTGGGTGGACCGGCTTTGACTCGGATATCACCTTCTAAGACATGGAGTGGGGCCTTTGGTGGCATCATATTTAGCGTTTTGGCAGGATTTTTGGTCGCGCATTTCGTCGGTGGGAATGGCGTGTACTGGGGCGTGGCTGGGGGTGTTATCTCGTTTGCGGCGCAGTCTGGCGACATGTTTGAGAGCCTGATGAAGCGGCGTCTCGGGGTTAAGGACGCCAGCAGTCTGTTGCCCGGACATGGCGGTGTTATGGACCGAATTGATGGATTAGGGGCTGCTGCAGCGCTGGCCCTAGCTGTGCTTCTGGCTTTTCCAAGTATCGTTCACGCGTTGGGAATAGTGCGGTGAGCGAGCCGCGCCGAGTATCGATCATGGGGTCTACTGGCTCCATCGGAACGTCTGCTTTGTCGGTTATTCAGCATGCCAATCAAATAAGTGATGAGCCAGTATATCTGGTTGAAGCCTTAGTTGCGGGACGCGATGTTGAGAAGCTGGCGGCGCAAGCAAAGGCGTACCGAGCATCTCTAGCGGTCGTAGCGGATGAAACTCGGTTGGCTGACCTAGAGAGTTTGTTGAGCGGAACCGGCATACAAGCCGCAGCAGGATCACAGGCCGTTTCTGAAGCTGCGACGAGGCCCGTTGACCGGGTGCTTGCTGCAATTGTCGGCATTGTTGGACTGCCCTCCACACTCGCTGCAATCGAAGCAGGAAATTCTGTGGCGCTGGCAAATAAGGAAAGCATGGTCTGTGCTGGCCCCTTGTTGAAACGGGCGGCCAAGCGGCGGGATGTTGCTATTGTGCCTACTGACTCAGAGCATAATGCCATGTTTCAGGTCATGGAGCGCCGTGAAGATGTCGAAAAGCTGATACTGACGGCGTCTGGTGGGCCATTTCGAGAGACTTCGCTTGCTGATCTGAAGAATGTCACGCCGAAGATGGCGCTGGCGCATCCGCGTTGGGATATGGGGCCAAAGATTTCGATCGATAGCGCCAGTCTGTTCAATAAGGGGTTGGAATTGATCGAGGCTGCATACTTGTTTGATATGCCCGAAGATCAGATCGATGTGGTTGTGCACCCGCAGTCAATCATACACTCACTGGTCGCCTACAGGGACGGTTCCGTGCTCGCGCAAATGGGGCAACCTGATATGCGAACACCAATTTCGTATGCTTTGAGTTGGCCAGAGCGTCGTCAGCCAGCACCGGCCGAGAGGCTCGACCTTGTGGCTTTGGGGAGAATGGATTTCGAAGCTATTGATTCCAAACGATTCCCCGCAATCGGCTTATCGCGGCAGGCTATCCGGCTTGGCGGCGGCGCGCCCACCGTATTAAATTGCGCTAATGAAGGGGCTGTAGCTGCATTTCTAGCGGGCCAATGCCGATTCTTGGACATAAGCTGGATTGTCGAAATGGCTTTGGAACGATTTGTTTCCGGTGCGATGGCGAGCCAAACCTGTGATAGCTTGGAAGCTGTCATGGCGCTGGAGGCCGAGGCAAGAGACTTAACAGGCGCGCTTCTTGCTGAAGCAGTTGCACGTCGAGAAGGAGTTTGAGTTTGGCCGCCATCCTGTCCCAAGGACCGATTTTCATCCTGAGTCTTGTGTTCATGCTCGGTGTGGTCGTGATCATACACGAGCTTGGGCATTATTTTGCCGGGCGCGTATTTGGGGCGGCTGTTGAGTCATTTTCGGTTGGGTTTGGTAAGCCGATCTTCGAGCGTACCGATAAGCGCGGAACACGCTGGCGCGTCAATTGGATACCTCTAGGCGGTTTCGTTAAATTTGTTGGTGAAAGCCAATTACCCGGCGATGTCGGTAAGGTTGAGGCTGGCCCGGTTGGCAAGCCTTACAATCAAGTCGGGGTTGGCGCTCGGTCGATCATCTCAATTGCTGGGCCGCTAGCCAATTTTGTATTAGCGATTGTCCTGTTTGCGGTAATTTTTGGATTTAATGGGACCTACGAATCGAAGGTTCAAATTGTTGATGTCCAGGCTGGTCAGCCTGCCGACCAAGCAGGCTTGTTGGCGGGAGATGTCTTCGTAGAAGTCAACCGGAGGATAATATTGCGGCAAGGCGATGTTCAGCAAGCTGTGATGATGACCTCAGGGAGCGAGATTGTTGTGATTGTCGATCGCGGCGGAGAGCAGCTCACAAAACGGGTTACGCCTATTAGTGTCGTGCGTGACAATGGCTTGAAACAAATGATGCCTCAGGCGACCATTGGTGTTCGAATTTCTGAAATCCGAGATGCGACCAAGCATATTGATCTGAACCCAATTGAAGCTGTAGGAATGGGCGTTGAACAGACCGGTTTCATTCTGAAAACAACCGTTACCATGATTGGCCGTTTGGCGACCGGCAAAGAGCCGCTAAGCTCTCTGAGCGGCCCGGTTGCAATTGGCGACACAGGACGACGTATTTTCAATTTGACGATGGGAAATGAGCAAATCCCTCTCATAGACCGCGTGATGAGCCTGATTTGGTACATGCTTAGCCTCTGTGCAGCCGTTTCAATCGGTATTGGCTTCTTCAATTTACTGCCATTCCCGATACTCGACGGTGGGCATTTGGTGTTTAACGCCTATGAGGCCGTGACCGGCAAGGTGATGCCGGAAAAGGTGCAGGAGGTGGCATTGATGGCGGGCTTAGGTCTGCTATTGACCATGTTCGTTTTCATCACTTGGGGTGACATACTGGAAACAGGCCTGTTCAACAGGTCGGCAGGCTGATACCGGCTTGCAAAGGAGGATCGAGAGTTCGATGCGTAAAGTATTTGCTGCTGCCTTAATGGCAACAACGAGTTTGGTAGTCGCTGAAATAGCGACCGCGCCTTCTGCTATGGCGCAGTCGGCAGAAACGATTCGAACCATTAAAGTCGAAGGTAACCAGCGTATTGAGGACCGTACAGTTCTCTCCTATCTGCTGGTTGAGCCCGGCGACACATTTGATCCAGATCGCATTGATCTGTCATTGAAGACATTGTTCGCGACAGGCTTGTTCGCCGATGCGTCTTTCGACAAGTCAGGTCCTGATCTGATCGTTCGGGTGGTTGAAAACCCGATCATCAACCGTGTCTTGTTTGAAGGTAACAAGGCAATTGATGACGACAAAATGCGTGAAGAGATTCAAGCCGCACCGCGGGGAATATTTACAGCCGCGCGGGTGCAGGCGGACGTCCAGAGAATCCTCGATCTATACCGCAAGTCCGGCCGGTTTTCGGCAACAGTTGAACCCCAGTATAAGCCTTTGGATCAGAACCGGGTCGATCTTATATTCGTAGCAACCGAAGGCCCGGTCACCGGTGTTCGGGCGATCAATTTCATCGGCAATGAGGAATACTCAGATCGTCGCCTGCGCGCTGAAGTCGTGACCAAGCAGTCACGCTGGTGGCGGTTCTTCAGCTCAAATGACAATTACGACCCAAGTCGTCTCGAGTATGACCGCGAACTGCTTCGCCAGTTCTATCAGAACAAAGGCTATTATGATTTCCGTGTGATTTCTGCAGTCGCCGATCTGACCCCTGATCGCGAAGATTTTTACGTGACCTACACGATCGACGAAGGCGAACCGTATTCCTTCGGCGAGGTGAGAGTTGAAACCGCACTTGATAAGCTTGATGGCGATTTGCTCACGCGTGTCGTACCATTCAAGGATGGTGACCTTTTCCGCGGCGATCTTATCGAAGATACAATCGATACGCTGACCTATGCGGCGGGGGTTGCGGGGTATGCCTTTGTTGATGTGACGCCGCAACTGGAAGCGGATCCTGATACAAACAAGGTCAACGTGGTGTTTGCATTGGACGAAGGTCCACGCGTGTACGTTGAGCGCATTAATATCGTTGGGAATACCAGCACGCTTGACCGGGTTATCAGACGTGAATTGCGGGTTGCGGAAGGCGATGCCTTCAACCGCGTCCTGCTTGACCGTTCGCGTAATCGCGTCAGAGCGTTGGGTTACTTTAAAGAAGTCGAGATTACTGAAGCGCCCGGTTCAAAAGCAGATCGGACTGTGGTCGAGATCGCGGTGGAAGAACAGGCCACGGGTGAGTTGTCATTTGCGGCTGGCTTCTCGTCGGTCGACTCGTTCCTGATTGATCTGAGTGTGTCCCAGCGTAACCTGAGAGGGCGCGGCCAATCAGTTGTAGCGCATATATCGGCATCGGATCGCCAGCAATTGATTGACTTTCGCTTCCGTGAGCCACGTTTTCTAGATCGCAATCTGTCAGCTGGGTTTGATTTGTTCTCAACCCGCTCCAACTTTCTTGATGTGTCGGATTTCGAGTCGGAGACAGTCGGTGGTGGCGTGTCTTTTGCTTTCCCCGTGACTGAAAGCACGAGTCTGGGGCTACGTTACCGACTGCAGTCTGACACAATTAATGTGCGCGATCGTGACCTCGTGATTGTAGATGCGACTGGCGCGTCGGCACTTCAAGACGCTCTAGACGAAAATGGCGTGCCCATCGTGAATGATGATGGTACGATTAGGCAGGAACTTGTACCGACAGGTACAACGCCGTTACCGATAGGTACGAGTATTGTCGATCAGTGTGACACAGCTTTTATCTTTAGACTGAATATTTGTGACAGTGAGCGCTCGGATATTGCTTCGATTATTGGTTACACGTTTAACTGGGATCGTCGTAACGATCCGATCGCGCCGACGGGTGGTTTTGATTTCTCGTTGAGCCAAGATATAGCAGGGCTTGGCGGCGATGTGCAGTACCTTCGTACTGAGCTGACTGGCGCCGCTTATCGTGGAATCTTTAAGGGCGTTCGCGCCAGTGTGCGCCTGTCGGGCGGTATGATTGAACCATTTGGGGACGATACCAGTATCCGGATCAACAACCGCTTCTTCAAAGGCGGCTCAAGCTTCCGTGGCTTTGATGTTGCGGGTCTAGGTCCACGTGTTGTCGATGTACTTGCCGATAGTCAGGGTAATGTCATTGATGTAAAAGGCCTGAATGCGCTGGGTGGTAAGGTTTATTACCAAGGCACAGCTGAGTTGACGCTGCCAAACTTTCTGCCTGAAGAGTATGGTATTAATACCGCCTTGTTTATCGAGGCAGGCTCTGTCGGCAATCTTGACGAAGAAGATATTGATGCGCCAATATTTTTCATCACTCAGGCCGGGTTGTATAACGGGTTTGGTGCGACACCAGCTGTTCGCCAGATCAAAGATTCATTATCCTTGCGGGCCACCGCAGGGCTTTCGGTGGGCTGGGACTCGCCATTCGGACCGATCCGGTTTGATTTCTCTCACATCATTCGCAAGGAGGAGTACGACAAGACGGAGACATTCCGTTTCAGTACATCCACTCGTTTCTAGTTTAATTCTACAGGATACATATCATGTCCCTATTTAAATCTCTTATAGCGGCCCTCGCCGTTAGCTTCGGAACAGTTGCGCTTGCCGCGCCAGTTGCTAGCGCGCAAGGCACCAAAGTGATCATCATCGACCAAGGCAAGATCATGCGCGATAGTGCGGCTGGCAAAGATATTCAGACCAAGGTCAAGAATATCGAATCGGCTATGGAGCGTGAGTTGAAACCGACTGCGGATTCGCTAAATTCGGAAGGTCAAATCATTGAGGCAAAAACCAAAAATATGACCCCTGAAGCCATGCGTGCGGACGCTGCGCTGAAGACCCAGGTGACGGCCTATGCTCGCAAAGCCCAAGAGTTCAACATCAAGCGCCAGATTGCGAGTCAGGAACTTTCACTGACAGAGCGTAAAGCATGGTCTGATTTCTTCGTTGCATTGCGTCCTATCCTCCAAGAGGTCGTAACCGAACGCGGCGCGCAAGTTATGCTGGATCGCTCTGACGTAACCTATGCCGATCCTGCGATTGATGCGACGGCACTGGTTATTTCCAAGATGAATAGCAAAGTTCCGACAATTTCTGTGGTTCGCCAGAAAATCCCGACGCAACCCGCTCAGTAACTCAACGAGACCTCTATGCCAGTCGACTCGCGCTTCTATGAGCCATTAGGTTCCTTGACCTTAGGCGCGATTGCCGAGTTGACTGGCGCAGAGCTTCACGGTGACCCTGAACAGGTGATTACAGGTATTGCTGGCGCGTCACTCGCGCGCACCAGCGATATATGTTTTCACGAAGGAAGCGCCAAGAATGCAGCAAGTGTAAGTGCGCAGGCCGGAGCTTGTTTCGTTAAGGCGTCCGCTGTGGATGGCCTTCAGAACGGTGTTTCCGCACTTGTGACGACACTTCCTAGGTTGGCGCATATCCAAACTTGCAACGCATTGTTTCGCTTGCGCTCATGGAGTGATGACGGCGCGATGCCGCGTGTACATGAAACCGTATTGTTGGCACCCGGAGTTGTGATCTGCGCGGGAGCTGATGTAGGGATGAACTCTATTATAGGGCCGAACTCAGTAATTGGTCCCGGTGTTCAAATTGGTCAAAATGCAACGATTGGAGCAAACGTATCCATTCGGTGCGCTCTGATTGGTAATCACGTGAATATTCTATCCGGCGCTCGCATTGGTGAGAGTGGGTTTGGTGTAACGGGGGGAGCTGAAGGTGCTGAGGATGTACCACAATGGGGACGAGTGATTGTTCAAGATCATGTGTTGATTGGCGCCAATACTTGTATCGACCGGGGCGCGTTCACGGATACGATTGTTGGTGAACGTACAAAAATCGACAATCTCTGCCAAATTGCTCATAACGTCATTCTGGGCCGCAATGTGTTGATGGCGAGTTTTTGCGGAATTTCTGGCACTGTAACCATTGGCGATGGCGTCAAGATGGGGGGACGTGTCGGCATCGCAGATCATGTTGATATTGGTGCGGGTGCTCAGCTTGCTGCCTCTGCGGGGATTTTTCGCGATATTCCGGCCGGTGAAGCTTGGGGTGGAACCCCCGCCAAACCAATACGCCAATACTTTCGCGAAGTCGCTTGGCTACAAATGCAAGTCGCACCAAAGAAGAAAACCACATCATGACTGTGAGCATTCATTCAACAGCGATTGTCGAAGATGGTGCGCAGCTTGGCGAGAATGTCTCTGTCGGTGCTCACGCACACCTTGGTGCGCACGTGCAAATCGGCGATGGTGTAAAAATCTTTCCTAAGGCGATGGTTTTTGGACGAACTGTTCTGCACGAAAATGTCGAAATTCATCCTGGCGCAGTGATTGGTGGCGGCCCGCAAGTATTGGGTTATCAGCCAAGCGCTGAATCACGACTCGAGGTTGGGGCTCGTACGATCATGCGAGAGCATACGACGCTACATACTGGGTCACCCGAGCACGGTGGTTTGACCAAGATTGGTAGCGATTGTCTCTTCATGGCGCATACTCACGCGGCGCACGATTGCAAAATCGGAGACAAGTGCGTGATTGCGAACAACACCCATATCGGCGGACATGTGACAGCCGGGGACCAGGTCTGGTTTGGCGGCGCTGTTGCGGTTCACCAATTTTGCCGGATTGGCGATCATGCTTTCGTTGGCGGCGGGGCTATTCTGGTTGCTGATGTTATTCCCTACGGATCTGTTGTCGGGAACCACGCGCATTTGACCGGATTGAATGTCGTTGGACTGAAACGCCGCGGCTTTTCTCGTCAAACCATTCATGACTTACGGGCAGCCTATCGTTTGCTTTACGCCAAAGAAGGCACGTTCACAGAGCGTTTGGAAGATACGGCCGAAACGTATGCTGAAATGCCTGAAGTGATGGAAATCGTAAATTTTATCCGGTCCAGTAAGAACCGGTCACTCTGCCTGCCACGGTGATGAATGACACATCTTTCCCGCTCGGATTAGTTGCTGGCCTCGGGCAATTGCCTGTTCATGTTGCCACTGCTGCAAAGGCGCGCGGTCAGGATGTTTATGTCATTCGCCTGAAAGGCTTCGTCGAACCAGCATTAGAGAACTTACCAGGCGAAATTATTGGCGTTGCCCAAATGGGTAAAATTCTCAAAGCTTTGAAAGCGGCTGGGTGCAAGGATGTTTGTTTTTGCGGGATTGTGAAACGCCCGGACTTTTCAGCTCTTAAGCCCGATCTGAAAGGAATTTCATTGCTCCCGAAATTTGTTGCTGCGGCTCGCAAGGGTGATGATGCATTGCTGCGGGTTCTGGTGGGCACATTTGAAAAAGAGGGATTTCGCGTCATTGGCGCGGATGAAGCAAGTGGGAATTTGCTCGTCGGGGAAGGTGTCTTAGCAGGCATGATGCCTGACGATTCGCAAATGTCTGACCTACGAAAGGCGGCGCAGGTCGCCGCAGAAATGGGGCGGTTGGATATCGGTCAGGGTGCAATCGTGTGTGACGGCTTGGTTCTATGTGTCGAAGCCCAAGAGGGCACTGACCAGATGCTCGCCCGGTGCGCAGGTCTGGATGAAACCGTGCGGGGCAACGCTGAGAACCGCCGCGGCGTGTTGGTGAAGCGCCCGAAGCCGATGCAAGAGCGCCGGATTGATCTGCCTGCTATTGGGGTAAAAACGGTTGAAGGCACCGCGGCGGCAGGACTTGCAGGGATTGGTTTCGAAGCAAATGGCGCATTGCTGATGGACGAGCAGGAAGTTCGTATCCGAGCTGAACAACTCGGTTTGTTCTTGTACGGATTTTCGAAGGACTGGGCCTAATGCCTGCGCCGCGCGTTTACATGGTTGCGACTGAGCCGTCAGGGGACTTGTTGGCGCGCGAGGTCATTGAAGCCCTCAGACATGCGGAACCAGACATCGTTATCGCTGGAATTGGCGGAGAAGAGTGCGTCAAAGCCGGGATAGAGTCGCCGATAGATATTGCCCCCCTATCCATCCTCGGATTGTGGGAGGGATTGAAAGCATATGCCACGGTTGTGAAATTGGCGGACGCTGCAGCCGACGCGATCATTGCATTTGAGCCCGATGTCGTTGTGCTGGTCGACTCATGGGGCTTTATGCTTCGGGTTGCACAGCGTGTGCGCCATCGAGCGCCGCAGATCAAACTGGTTAAACTTGTTGGGCCGCAAGTTTGGGCGACCCGGGCAGGGCGGGCTAAGACACTTGCGGCGACGGTCGATCACTTGATCTGCATCCATGCGATGGAGGCGCCGTACTACGCGCCATACAATTTGCCCGTTACAGTGATGGGTAATCCAGCCCTCAGCCGAGCAGAGCCCGGTAATGGAACGGCATTTCGTCAGTCTTCCGGTATCGCTGCAGATGCTGAACTCCTGCTTGTCTTGCCCGGAAGTCGGCCGAGCGAAATACGGCAAGTCGCGCCGGTTTTGATTGAGGCCGCTAAGCTGATCAAAAAAACTCGCCCTGAAACAGTGATTGTGTTTGTTCCCGCACCACCGATGAAAGCTTTGTTTGCAGAGCATTTTTCGGAGGTTGAGGATTGGGGTTTGATCGCGCCAGATACAGCTCAGCGATATGACATGATGGCGGCAGCTGATTTTGCACTTGCCTGCTCTGGAACCGTGACCAGCGAGTTAGCGGTTCAGGGAACCCCGTTTCTCGTTGGCTACAAGCTTGGTTGGATAACTTGGGCGATCGCAAATTACGTCCTTTACAAACCAGCACACATAACGCTGCTAAACATTGCGGCGGATGATACCGAGGTCGTGCTTGAATATATACAAATGGATTTCAAGGCCGATGTGGTTGCTGAAAAGACTATCGAATTGCTTTCTGATCGCACGGCGCTGGCCGCACAGTTGGCGGCTCAAAATAAAGCCCTCTCCCGAATGGGAGAGGGCGAAGGCAAAGCTCCAGACATTGCTGCTGAAGCGATATTAGCTGTTATTAGCGAGACTTGATGGCGATGAAATCGCGTTTTGCGGCGCCCGTATAAATCTGGCGCGGGCGGCCAATGCGCTGGGTCGGATCTTCAATCATTTCGTTCAACTGCGAAACCCATCCGACCGTGCGGCCAACCGCGAATAGCACAGTGAACATATCTGTTGGGAAGCCCATCATGTCCATCGCGATACCAGAATAGAAATCAACATTCGGATACAGTTTCTTCTCGACGAAGTATGGGTCTTCAAGTGCGATTTTTTCCAGTTCAACCGCGACCTGCATAACCGGGCTACTGGTTACGTCGAACTCTTGCATCAGCTCGTGAACGGTTTCCTGCATGACTTTTGCGCGCGGATCATAGTTTTTGTAGACGCGGTGTCCAAAGCCCATGAGGCGGAACGGATCATCCTTGTCTTTAGCGCGCGCAATGAATTCCGGAATGCGATCAACGGTGCCAATATCGCGTAGCATTTTTAGCGCGGCTTCGTTCGCGCCGCCATGGCTTGGGCCCCATAGCGAAGCAACTCCCGCTGCAACGGCTGCATACGGGTGAGCGCCAGATGAGCCGGCCAAGCGAACAGTGGACGTCGATGCATTTTGCTCATGATCAGCTTGCAAGATCAAAAGACGATCCATGGCCCGGATTAGAACTTCATTAGGTGTGTATTTCTCAGCTGGGATTGAGAAACACATACGCAGGAAGTTCTCGGCATAGCCAAGGCCGTTTATCGGGTCCACGAAAGGCTGGCCGATTGTGTACTTATAGATGCGGGCCGCCAGCGTTGGCATTTTTGCCAATAGCCGGACATAAGCCAGATTGCGTTCAACCGGGTCTGAGCTGTCCATTGCGCCGGGATAGAAGGCTGACATCGCGCCAACAGTGCCGGTTAGCATTGCCATTGGATGGCTGTCGCGCCGAAAACCTTCAAAGAAGCGATCCATTTGGGTGTGGAGCATCGTGTGCTTGGTTAGCCTGTTTGAAAACGTGGTGAACTCAGTTTGAGTTGGCAATTCACCGTTTAGGAGGAGGTAGCAGACTTCGAGAAAGCCTGAATTTTCGGCCAATTGCTCGATTGGATAGCCGCGATGCAAAAGGATGCCCTTTTCGCCATCGATAAACGTGATCTGCGACTCGCATGAGCCTGTCGATGTGAAACCTGGGTCCAGAGTGAACACCCCCGCCTCAGCGTAGAGACGTTTAACATCCATGACGTCGGGACCATGAGTGCCGCTGAAAACCGGCAACTCAATTGTTTTGCCCTCTATTGTGAGTGTCGCGGTGCCCGTTTGTTTTGTTTTATTGATCATATCAGCCCTCTTGATGTCTCTTTCCTGTCGGTGCCGGACTAAACCGGCAAATGTTTGTCTATACGGGCCAAGACCTCATTGCGTCCGAGCCATACAATGACCGGCGCAAGATCTGGGGCGGGTAATCCGCCGGTCAGCGCTGCACGAAGCGGCGGCCCAACCTGACCCATGGATAGATTGTGTGCAGTGCAATATGACTCCAACACACCCTGTACCGCTTCAATAGACCAGATTTCGATTTGGTCCAGAGCCTCGCGTATTTGTGCGAGCCGCGTGAGGCCGTCTTCTCGCAAGGCCTTGCGGGCTTTCTTGTTCAAACTGTCTGCGTTGCTATCCCACAGGAATTTACAGGATTCCGCTATTTCGGGTAAAGTTGAACCGCGTTCTTTCAAAACAGGTAAAGCGGATTTCAGGCGCTCATTTAGCTGCGATGTCATCACCGTAAGCTTAGCGATTTCAGGTGTGAGCAGTTGCAGCAAACGGGCTTCATCACAGATACGAATGAAATGCGCATTCACATCGTTCAGTTTATCGAAATCCAAGCGTGACGGGGATTTATTCAACCCTTCTAGTGTGAACACATCCGCTGCCTCTTCCATGGTGAAGATTTCTTGATCACCATGGCTCCAACCCAATCGGAGAAGATAGGCATTTAGTGCCTCTGGCAAATAGCCCATGTCTCGATAAGCCAGAGTCGATAGCGCTCCATGGCGTTTAGAGAGTTTTGCCCCATCATCGCCATGGATCATTGGGACGTGCGCAAATTGCGGTAAATCCCACCCCATTGCGAGATAGATCGGAATTTGCCGGAAAGTGTTGCGGAAATGATCATCGCCGCGAAGGACGTGGGTCACTGCCATATCGTGATCGTCGACCACTACTGCCAACATGTATGTCGGCGTGCCATCAGCGCGCAGCAGGATCAGGTCGTCAACTTCGCTTGATTTAATCGATACCGTGCCCTGAACAGAATCTTCAACTGTGATGCTACCCTCATCTGGTGCGCGCAGCCTGATAGTGTGCGGCGCGTCAGCAGATGGCGGTGTCGCTCCGTCACGCCATAGCGAGCGATAGGGTGCGTGCAAAGCATCGGCCTCCGCCAACAAGATCGCTTTGTCGGTTTCGCTCACGTCTTCGGCTTTGGCGGCGGCACGTTTCTCGTCACCGAGGTCGCGTCGTTCCTGTAATTCTTCTTGTGTCGCGTAACATCTGAAGGCCGTGCCGGAATTGACCATTGCATTGGCGCACTCGACATGCCGCGCCGCGTTTTGGGCTTGAAATACCGGTGCTTCGTCTGGGGTAAGACCCAACCAGGCCAAACCCTCAAGTATGGCTTTGGATGCTTCTTCAGTTGAGCGTTTCTGGTCGGTATCTTCTACCCGCAGCAAAAACTTTCCCTTGTGGTGGCGGGCCAGAAGCGCATTGAATAGAGCTGTGCGTGCACCACCGATGTGGAGCATGCCCGTTGGGGAGGGTGCGAAACGGGTAATCATACTCATGAATCGGGTTTGAGGCCTCTAACTGGTCTTAAAGTGGATGCTGAAGAGCATGAACACGCTGACGCGCGCTTACGCAAGGGCCGTGGCGGGTGGGTGCGGCGTTTTATTGACCAAGCACTGCAACTGAACGGATTTGGCAGATATCCGTTGCTATTTGCGTTTGGGCTGTGCGGCGGTGCAGCTTGGTATGTCTCCATCTGGCGAGAGCCACAATTAATCTGGCTCCTTGGCGCATTCTTAGTGTCGGCTGGTGCGGCTGCCCTTGTGTCATGGCGATCTCTGGTGCCTCCTTTAGTGTTGGTGATCATGGTCGTCATAGTTGGAGTCAGTGGCGGGGCCCTAGCGGGTAAATTGGCTACACTGCGTGTATCACATCCAGTCATTGCGGACGTGGTTGGCCCTGTCATGATTGAAGGATGGGTAGAGGAGGTTGAACCTGCCAAGCGCGGTGTCAGGTTACGGCTGATCGTCCATGCGATTGATGATGTCTCGCCAGACGATTTGCCGTCTAGAGTGCGCGTGACGCACACAACGCGGCTCAAAGTCGAGGCGGGGCGTTTTGTCCGCTGCTGGGCTGTACTAAGGCCGCCGCCAGGCCCGATTATTAAAGGTGATTATGCGTTTGACCGCCAAGCCTACTTTGAGGGGCTTGGAGCGGTTGGTTATGTTCAAGGACGGTGCCGAGGAGGCGCACTGGGTGCCCCTCAAGATGCAAGTGATCGCTTCGCGTTGTGGGTGGCCAAGCATCGCAGAAACCTGGCGCATTATGTGAATGGCGCCGCTGGTGAACGGGCAGGCGGGTTTGCAGCTGCGTTGGCGTCTGGGGATCGCAGTTTTATGGCTGTTGCAGACCAACAGGCTCTGCGCGGTTCAGGGTTGGCGCATCTATTGGCCATATCCGGTCTGCACATGGGTATCGTTGGGGGCTTGGTCTATGTTTTGATGTGGCGTGGGTTGGCGTTAATTGAGCCAATTGCGTTACGCATCCCGGTCCAAAAGCCCGCTGCGGTTGCAGCTCTACTCGCAAGTCTGGTCTATTTGGTTCTGTCAGGTGCCAGCGTGTCTACACAGCGGGCCTTTATCATGGCGGCGGTGCTGTTCGGAGCCGTACTGTTTGATCGCACCTCACTTAGCTTGCGATCTCTCGCGATCGCAATGATTATCGTTGTAATTATCTCGCCTTGGAGCGTGCTGACGCCGGGATTCCAGATGTCGTTTGCGGCGACAGGGGCGCTAATCGCAACATACGAGGCGTGGCAGCGGGGCCGGCGTGCGAGCAGTCGAACAGAGGCGAAGGGGGTTGGGTTTTGGTTGAAGTCGCTTGTGGTCACGTCATTTGTTTCAAGCATGGCGACGATGCCATTCGCACTCTACCACTTTGATCGTATCGCGGGCTTGGGGCTGCTTGCGAACCTTCTGGCTATGCCGATTATCTCGCTGGCCAGTGCGCCTTTGGCGGGCGTTGCTATGTTGCTGGCGCCGTTTGGACTAAGCGAGTATCCATTGCGAGCTTTCGGATACACACTTGAGGGTGTGTTATGGGTGGCGCATCTATTTGAAGGACTGGCTCCTAATGGTGCGCGCGTCGATAGGTCGATGCCGGGACATGTATTGTTGTTCTTTACAGCTGCACTGGTTGTTGGAGCAATTATACAGGGGTGGCGTAAACGGTTGGGATTTGCGGGCGTATTGATTGTGGCTGGCGTAGGCTTTTGGATCACGAGCCCTGCGGCCAGTGTGCACTGGGCGCCTTCAGGTGAGGTTTTTCTGGTCAATCAGTCAGGTGTGGTTGAACGTATTTCTGTTGTGAAGGGTGACGGGTTGGCACCGCTGCGGTTCATTGATGAGGCAACAGGAGCAGACTGCTCAAAAATCATATGCCGTCGGCAAATTGCCGGTGTCGACATCATCATTATGCCAGACGGAATTTCTCCCACATGTTTGAACACTGCAGACAGTGCTTTGGTTCTACTAGGCGCTGCAGAAGCAAATCTGATTGGGTGCCAAAGACGGTTTGTCAGGTGGGGAGACGTTGCGCCAAATCGCGGATTGAGTTGGCAGATTGTCGAGGGGCAGGCGGTGGTTGTGGATAGGGCGCCCTGTGGAGAGCGCCCTTGGAACCCATGTTTAACCGACTAGCTTAATCGTACTTGCGGATCAGCGCGACGAGACACCCTTGAACACGCACGCGGTCAGGTCCGAAAATTCGCGTCTCATAAGCCGTATTAGCGGCTTCAAGGGCAATTGAATCTCCCTTTTTGCGCAGACGCTTGAGAGTGGCCTCTTCCTCATCAATCAGGGCGACGACAATATCGCCAGAATTTGCGCTATCGGTGCGCTTCAAGATCACGATGTCGCCATCCAAAATACCCGCGTCGATCATCGAATCGCCTTTAACTTCAAGCGCATAATGGGCATCGCTATCGGCAAACTCGATCGGCGGTGTAACCCGGTCAACCTCGTGTTGGATTGCCGAGATTGGGACACCTGCTGCGATACGACCGAGGATTGGGATGGAATTATCTCCCATCAATGGCTTGCCCGCTCCAACCACGCTTGGACGGAAAGTCTGGCGGCCTCTTGGCGGGGCCGTTGGGGTTGCGCTGTCGGGCAGTTTCAAGACTTCGAGGGCGCGGGCACGGTTCGGGAGGCGGCGGATAAAGCCGCGCTCTTCAAGCGCCACGATCAGTCGGTGAATACCGGACTTGGATGCGAGGTTCAGGGCCTCTTTCATCTCGTCAAAAGACGGGGAAACGCCATCATCTTTGATGCGCTCGTGAATGAAGAGCAAAAGCTCTTTTTGTTTCGATGTCAGCAAGGCTAAATCTCCGATCTTGCGAATCTGTTCTCTTTTTGTTTATTCGCCTTATGTTCTTTTGTCAAATGTTACATATTCGGATCGTAACAGGCTCATGACGTCGGTGTTCCAGAATACATCGCCTATAGGTGTCGATTGACGCCGGGTTCCTTCATAGGTGAACCCAGCGCGTTTATAGGCGGCTATGGCAACCACATTATGGTCATAGACGCGTAGCTCAATCCGGTTGATCCACGGCCGTGAGAATGCCTTCATCTTGGCGAGTTGAAGGCAGGGATTGGCGAGGCTGTTTCCACGCTGCGCGGGGGCGATCGCGACACGCCCAAGCGTGGCTTGCCGAAGGCGCTGATTGTACCAGATTTGCATGTGACCAATAACGAGGCTGCCAGTATCAATGATCGCCCAAATCTCATGGACAGGTTCTAGGCCCCTGTGCCGCTTGATCAGGGTTTTCAGATCGCTGTCTTGTACGGGATATTGCAGGCTTGCCCCGGCCCATAGCAGGACTTCTTCTTCGGTTCGAAACCAGGCTTTTAGCTCCGGGATGTCGCGCTTGGTGAAGGGGCGCAGGCGCAAGCTCACTTTGCTGTACGAAGGGCGGCTGTATAGGCTTGCCGATCTGGGCGTTTCATCAGGCTTTCACCAATCAAGAAGCAGCGCGCGCCGGTTTCCCGCAGGCGAATAATGTCGCTGGGTGTGCTGATGCCGCTCTCGGAAATAAGGGTGCGGTCAAGGGGGATCAAATGCGCCAAATCTTCGGTCGTCTTGAGGTCTGTCACCATGCGTTTGAGGTCGCGATTATTGATCCCGATCAGCGTTGCAGGTAGTTTCGCAGCGCGCGCCAATTCGGCCGCATCATGGGTTTCGATCAGCGCATCCATGCCGAGATCATTGGCGCTTTGGATCAGGTCGCTGGCCAAATGGGCATCTGTGCAGGATAGAATAACCAAAATCGCATCGGCACCGTTGGCGTGGGCTTCAGCGACTTGGATTGTGTCGATCATGAAGTCTTTGCGCAGCATCGGAAGTGTGACTTTGGCGCGGATCGCCCGGAAATCAGCGAGATTACCGCCAAAGCTTGGACCATCGGTCAGGACAGAGAGGCAGGCGGCGCCGCCAGCTTCATATTCCGCGGCGATCTCCACGGGATTAGCGCCGGGTAATATCTCACCTGCTGACGGCGATTTTCGCTTCATCTCGCAAATCAGAGCGTTGTCACCCGTTGATGAAACCTGTGTCAGGCGTTGGCTAAAGGCCATCGGCGTGGTGCGAACGGGTGCATTTTGTAGGAAGAACGTTTCGGAATGTTCGCGCTTCAAAGTGGCGACTTCATCGCGCTTATATTCAATAATCTTGTCGAGAATTGTGGTCATGAAAATGGGTATAAGCCGAATTCTATCGATGAATAGATATGAGGACTTTGGCTAGGCTGTCTAACCCTTCGGATGACAGATGACGGGCAGCCACGTGTAGCCCTTTACGAAGGAGCTGGAGGTGCGGCTGGGCTCATCGAGGACTTCGATATGGTCGAAGCGGGCGAGAATCTCTTCCCAGAGGATTCGCAGCTGTAGCTCGGCAAGGCGATTACCGACGCAGCGGTGCACACCAAAGCCGAAAGAGATGTGATTGCGCGCCTGTTTACGGTCAATGATCAGGCGGTTTGGGTCTTCGTCCCAGAAGCTCTCGTCACGATTGCCGGAGACGTACCACATCGCGATCTGGTCGCCTTTCTTGATCGTCTTGCCGTGCATCTCAACATCTTCGAGCGCGGTACGGCGCATATAGGCGAGCGGGGTTTGCCAGCGAATGAATTCTGAAACCATGTTCGGGATCAAGCTGTGGTCGGCTTTCAGCTTGGCGTATTCTTCGGGGAATTTGTTAAGCGCATAGAGGCCGCCCGACATCGAGTTGCGCGTCGTGTCATTGCCGCCAATGATCAACAGGATAACATTACCGAGCAATTCCTGAGGGGTCATGTCGCGTGTGGCCGGACCATGCGCGAGCAGACTCATGATGTCATCAGCCGGCGGCGCGGCTTTGGCGGTCTGGAAGATTTCCCAAAACGTGTGCATGCAGTCTGATAGCTCTGCGCGCCATTGCTCCATGCCACCTGGGCAAATGTCCGGGTCGCGCGGATTAGTTGTGACGTCTGACCAGCGGGTTAGTTCGCGGCGGCGTTCTTGGGGGTAATTGAACAGCGTGGCCAGCATCATCGCGGTCAATTCAATTGACACAGCATCGACCCAGTCGAACGGTTCGCCGACTGGCAGGCTGTCGAGAACCGCCTGCGTGCGCTTACGGATCAGGGGCTCGTAATCGCGCAGCTTGGTCGGAGCGACGGCAGGCTGTGCAGTTTTACGTTGAGCTGAATGGATTGGCTCATCCGCGGAAATGAAACTGCTGGTAATGAAGCTGGTCGGCGCGCCAAGGGTGATGCCGCCATAAATGGAATCGGATGAGAACCGCTTATGATCGACATCAATCGCCATGATGTCTTTGTAGCGGGTAACGGACCAATATGGACCGAGGAAGCTGTCAGGGGTCCAGTGCAACGGGTCTTCTTTACGCAGACGTTCAAGTCGATCCCACATCTTGTTCTGGCGCCAAATTTCGACGTCAACCAGATCGAGCTTGGCAAGGTCAATCTCGCTGGCTGGCGGCACACGGTCGCCGCGCTCAAGGTAATTCGATTGCGCCGGTTCGCGATAGCTGAGCACTGGGCGCTCAAGCGAATGTGTCGATGATTGCTCGGTATCGGCCATGACCTGCCTCCTCTGGATGCGCGCTTTGGCAGCTTCGCAAGTCAGTACTATGGTACGCTTTCCTAGGGTAAGTGAATAGGGCGTGGGTGAAAACCTGACTTCCCAAGCGTCAGGTGGCGCGTCCGTTTGAGGCTGCGGCAAGTGCTTTAAGCGTGTCCAGACCCGCGCCAGTATCGAGGGCGTCAGCCGCAGTTTTAGCGCCTGATTTCAGGTCATCTACTAAGCCTAAAATGTGTAGGCCTGCGGCAGCGTTGAGGACTACGGCGTCGCGGAACGGACCGGTGCGACCTTCCAGCAATTCGCGGATAGCGAGGGCATTGTCTTCCGGTTGCCCGCCTTGCAGGGAGGTGAGGGGGTGACGGCTCAACCCTGCGTCTTCAGGGGTTATTGTCAGGTGGCTAAGCCCGCCGTCCTTGACCTCAAGCACTTGCGTCTCACCCGCGATCGACAGCTCGTCAATTGCGGTCCCGCCAGCGTCTTCGCCGTGAACAACCCACGCGCGCGTGATGCCCAGATCACGCAAGGCCTCCGCCATAGGTTTGAGCCAACGTGGTTCGCTGACGCCGAGAATCTGGTGGGTTGCTCCGGCCGGGTTAGACAGCGGGCCGAGCAGGTTGAAAATGGTGCGGATGCCGAGGCTGGCACGGACCGGGGCGACATGGCGCATGGCGCTGTGATGGCTGCGCGCGAACAGGAAGCCGACACCGGCGCGGCTAAGGCAATCACGAAAGCGATCCTCGGTCAGGTCCAATTCTACGCCAAGGGCTTCGAGTACGTCTGCGCTACCCGTCTTGGGCGGCACGGAGCGATTGCCATGCTTGGCAACTTTGCCGCCGCAGGCTGCAATAACGATAGCACTGGCAGTTGAGGTATTGAGACTGGTCCAGCCGAGGCCACCTGTGCCGCAAGTGTCGAGGATGTCGTCGTCGAGCTTGATCGTGCGGGCATTGGCGCGCATCACTTTGGCACCTGCGAGTAATTCGGCGGCCGTTTCGCCGCGCACTGCGAGGCCCATCAGGAAAGCGCCTATTTGTTCCGGTGCAGCGTCGCCTGAGAGTAGGGTTTCAAATGCGGCCTCAAGCTCATCCGGGGAGAGCGCATTGCCGGATGCTAGAGTTTTCAAGACTGGGGTAAGGTCGGTCATCAGGCATGTCTGTTCTTATCGGTTCGACGCTTCGATAGCGTGGCGGCGCTGGCCTGCCTAGTCCTGTTTCGATTTGCATCACGAAACGGTGATCATGCGAGGCGAATTCCGGTTTCGCGTCTGTGTTACACGTGTTAACCATTTCCAATATGGAGGGAATATCATGACACGGATTTTGACTTTAATGGCCACGACAAGCGTTTTTGTACTGGCAAACTGCTCGACCTATGGCGCTTCGGATGGCGAGCTTGAGCCAGTGGTTGTGGATGCGCCGCCGCCAGTGGAAAAGATTGTAGAAATTGTTGAAGAGATCGAAATGGTTGAGGCCGCAGACGCTGCGATGCCAGACCTTTCGAATGCAGAAATTTTGCAAGCCGTGCTGGATGCACAGTCAGATGAGGTGAAAGCGCGTTATGGCGCTCGTCACCCGGCCGAAACAATGGCGTTCTTTGGCATTGAACCGGGCATGACTGTGGTTGAGGCGCTGCCGGGTGGCGGCTGGTATTCGAAGATATTGATGCCTTACCTTGGATCGGGCGGAACGATTGTTGGGGCGCAATATCCTGATGATATGTGGGCGAAGATTCTACCGGACCCGACGCCTGAGGCGATTGCGGGGCGGATTGAATCTGGCGCGAAATGGGCCGAGACCGCAGCTGAATGGGGTATCGAGAATGGCCCGGCGATCAAAAATTACCATCTGACAACGCTCGACGAAAGCAAGGTGGATGTCGCTGATGCTGCTTTGTTCATTCGCGCCTTGCACAATATCAACCGGGCTGACGAGGACCACTCGACGATGACAGCGGCGATTGCTGAGACGTTCCGTATTCTGAAGCCGGGCGGCGTGGTTGGCGTGGTTCAGCACCGTGCACCGGAGGCCAACTCGGATGAGTGGGCGGTTGGTAGTGCCGGTTATCTTAAACAGAGCAATGTGGTTAGCGCGTTTGAGGCCGCGGGCTTCGTGCTCGAAGAAGCCAGTGAGATGAATGCCAATGCGCTGGATATACCTAGCGAGAGCGACATTGTCTGGCGCCTGCCGCCTGTGCTCGGTCGCTACGATGAAGGCACGCCGGAACATGATGCGATGGTCGCGATTGGCGAGTCTGATCGAATGACGCTGAAGTTCCGCAAGCCTGCTACTGAAAGCGTTGAAGTCACAGTTGAGACAATTGTGGAAAAGACGATGGAAGATGCCGAAGAGGCTGTTGAAGACGCGATGAGTGACGCAACCTGAGCTAAGTCGGTTTGGTTGAAGTTTGAGAAGGGGGCCGGTTGGTCCCCTTTTCTATGTCGTGTTCAGCCAATTTCGCAGCAGGGCGTAGCCATGTTCGGTCAGGATGCTCTCGGGGTGGAATTGTACGCCGTAGATGGGCCGGGTTTTGTGGTGGATCGACATGATCTCGCCGTCGTCGGTGAAGGCGTCGGCGATCAGCGTGTCGGGTAGGTCTTCAGCGCGGATCGACAGCGAATGGTAGCGCACGGTGTTGAAGGTCTCCGGCAGATCTTTGAAAAGCGGGCCGCCAGTGTGGGTGACCGGGCTGATCTTGCCGTGACGGATTTCGCGGGCGGTGATGATCTCGCCGCCCATTGCTTGCCCGATGCTCTGATGACCGAGACAGACGCCGAGGATGGGGAGGCCTTCTGGGGCTGCGCGGATAAGCTCGACGCAAATGCCCGCCTCGTTCGGGGTGCATGGGCCGGGCGACAGGACGATTCCGTCTGGCTTTAAGGCCAGAGCTTGGTCGACGGTCAGTTCATCATTGCGGATGACCTGCGTGGTTGCGCCAATCTCCTCAAGAAAGTGGACCAGATTCCAAGTGAAGCTGTCATAATTATCGACGACGAGGATGTTCTTCCGGTTCATTGATCGAACTCGTAAGCTGCAGCGAGGGCGGCGGCTTTTTTGAGGGCCTTGGCTTTGTGCAGAGTCTCATCGAACTCGTATTGCGGGTTGCTATCGAGGACCACACCGCCGCCAGCCTGAATGTGCAACTGGCCATCTTTGAGGACAGCCGTGCGCAGGGCGATACAGGTGTCGAGATCGCCGTTCCAACCGAAATAACCGATGCCGCCACCATAGATACCGCGCCTTGATAGCTCCAGCTCATTGATGATCTGCATGGCGCGAATTTTCGGCGCGCCAGAGACGGTCCCGGCGGGCAGACCTGCGAGCAGAGCGTCAACATTGTCGAGGCCTTCGCGCAAGTCGCCCTCGACGTGGGACACGATATGCATCACGTGACTGTAGCGCTCGACGATGAAGCTCTCTGTCACCTCGACACTGCCATAGGCAGCGACGCGGCCAACATCGTTGCGGCCAAGATCGAGCAGCATCAAATGTTCAGCCATTTCCTTTTCGTCAGCGAGCAGGTCTTGGGCGCGGGCCTCGTCAATTACCGGATCGCCTGAACGCGGACGGGTGCCTGCGATTGGGCGGATGGCGACACGGCCTGCGCGAACCCGGACAAGAATTTCCGGGCTGGAGCCGATCAGGCGCACGCTGCCAAGGTTCATGTGGAACATGAAGGCGGATGGGTTGAGACGGCGCAGGGCGCGGTACAGGCTGATACTTTGGCGCTTGTAGGGTGCCGAGAAACGCTGCGACGGCACGACCTGAAAGATGTCGCCAGCTTTGATATAAGTCCGCGCGGTTTCGACCATGTTGAAATACTGGTCTTGGGTCGTGTTGGAAGTGAAATTGAGTTCTTCGGGCTGGCCCTCACGCGGGCTAAGCGGCGGCGGGCTTTCGAGGCGGCTTTCGACTTGGTCGAGCAGGGTATTGGCGCTGGCCGCGTCACCCGGCGCGTGGCGACCGATCAGGATGAGCTGCTGGTAGAGATGATCAAACACCAGAACGACGCCGGGGATGACCAGTAGAGCTTCCGGCACATCGAGATAATCGCGGCCTGTGATCTCAACCGGTTCAACGTGCTGGATCATGTCATAGCCGACATAGCCGAACGCGCCGCTGGCCATTGGCGGCAGGTCTTCATCATCGGCGACATCGGCAAGGCCGTTTTGTGCGAAATGACGTAGCGCTTGGACCGGCGTGCCGTCAAAGGTCTTTGGTGCGGTGAACTCTACGTCGCTTGCGGCTTCGCCGACACCGTCCTTGATCCGCATCCACTTGATCGGGTGCAGGCCAATGAAGGAATAGCGCCCCAAACGCTCACCGCCATGGATCGACTCAAACAGGAATGAGCCGGGCATGTCGGCGCCGAGCTTCATCATCGCCGAGACAGGGGTCTCCAGATCGCCGGGCCGACGCCGAACGATGAGTTGATCGCGCGGCGCAGCTTCGGTCATTGCTGAGGCACGATACCGCGCTTGTAGGCATCGAGTGCGCCGCCGTTGACCTTAAGCTCTGTCTCTTTCTGAATTTCAGCAAAGAACGCTTGATATAGGTCATCAGCGACTTGATTCTGCAGACTGGCTGCCGTGGATACGGCCAGAAGGTCAAGCGTTTCAGGCTCAGGGCGATCAATGGTTGTGACTTGCATGACAATGATTTCGCCCGGCAGTCCCGGTGCAGATAGAAGATCGCCTTCTTCACGCGCTTCGAACAGGCCGTTGATCAGAGTGGGTGGCAAATTGGCCTGAAAATTAACGCGTGAAAGCGGGCGCGGCAAGATTTCCATTGTTTTACCGTATTGCGCCGCGGCTTCGGCGAGGGTCTGCTCGCCAGACTTGATGCGCTGTTCAATCTCACCAGCAGTGGTTTGCAACTGTTTTGCGTCTTCAGACTGGCGCCATGCGAACTCAAGCAATTCCTGCACGTCTACGAACTCAGGCGTGCTCGCATCGACGATCGCGTCAACGCGGCCCATCCATGTGACTTCATCATCCCCGAACCGCTCCGTCGTGCCGCCGATTGGGCGGTCAAAAGCTTTGGCAATCAGATCGGGCGCTTCAGTAAGCGGAGTAAACCGCGCACCATTCGCGGCGAAGCCCTGAAGATCAACGGCATCGAATGAGAGGAGTGGAACGCCTAGATCCATAGCGATATCTTCCAGCGCCGCGCCAGTTCCGATCAAGTCATCAAAGCGTGGCAGCGCTTCATAGTAAAACCCGATAGCCTGTTCTCTGGCCAACTCGTTGAAGATGGCATCGCGGACATTTTCCAGCGGCGTGGCATCGCCTGGAGTGATCCTTTCAAGCCGGATGATGGTCCACTGTTCGCCGCTCGGCTGCGGCCCATAGACGCCGCCAGTCTGAGCTGCCGGTCCGAAGACTTGCTGGGACAGACGTTGGTTGAGGATCGTTTGGGCTCTACCTGAGCGCTCACCAACGCTGGTCAGCCCATCCAGTGCGTCGCTACTTGCGCCGCCAGCAATCCGCCCCAGTGCGGCGCGCGCAGCCTCTTCAGTGCTGAACTGAAACTCGGTGAATGCGCGGCTGTCTGGGCCTGTATAGCGTTCAGCCTTGTAGGCGTCGTAAAACCCCTCAACGTCAAGATCGTTGACCTTAGCGTGTGACATGAAGTCGTCCGGGCTAAGCCGGATCAGGCTGATGCGGCGACGTTCAGGCTCACGCAAGGCATCTTGGCGGTCGGTATATAGGGTTTGCAGATCTTCGTCGGTCGGATCACCAATTTCTGGCAACGCGGACTTGGGCAGAGCAAACCAGACAGCGCTGCGCAATTCGCCATTGAACGCCGCTTCGACACGCGCCAGTGCATTGGGAACCTTGAGACCTGAGATTGGCAAAAGCTGAAGCCGGGATATCGTCAGTGTGCTCTCGATATTATCCTGATAATCGTCCGGGCGCAGGCCATTGTTTTGAAGCAATGCGCGATATTGATTTGGATCGAACACGCCGGTTGTGTCGTGAAATATCGTATTCGACGTCAGTGCGTCCTGTACTGCTTTCTGAGTCGCGGTCACGCCAACCTTGTCGCCGTAAGCGCGCAGAGCAAGGTCGATCTGTTCTTGTTGGAAGATACGATCAATCAGGCCGCTGTCCAAGGCTTGCTCTTTGGTCAGTGACCGCCCGCGATCATCGGTTTGACTGCGCAGTACCCGCTCAACTGTTGCGTCAAATTGCTGGTCTGAGATGGTCCGATTGCCAGCACCAACGAGATTCTTGCCCAAGCCGCCACCGAACACGTCAGTGACCCCCCATGCCCCCATCGCTACGATCAGGATAATGAAGAGAAGGCCCGCAGCTTTTGTACGGAGCAGGTTGCGCATCATAGTCAGCATTGTGTTCGGCCTCGTTTAGGGTCGCTTGTGTCAATCAACTCAGCTTGCTAGGCGAGCGCGTAAACATGATCAAGATAGGGACTGGTATGGTTAGAACATTGATTGCAGGAAACTGGAAGATGAATGGGCTGAAATCAGCACTTTCAGTGGTTGAGCAGGTCACCGCACAATTGGCGCAGATGTCAGATGGCGCTGATTGTTTACTGTGTCCACCAGCAACTTTGGTGGCTGCGATGGCGGCGATTTCAGGAACACGGCTAAAAGTTGGCGGACAATCTTGCCATGCAGGAGAATCTGGCGCGCACACCGGAGATATTTCGACCGAAATGCTTTCTGATGCTGGCGCGACCTACGTGATCGTTGGCCATTCCGAACGCCGGGCTGATCATTCTGAGAGTGATGCAGACGTTGCGGCGCAAGCTGAGGCAGCGATCCGCACGGGGCTCACGCCGATTATTTGCGTCGGTGAAACACTGGCGCAGCGCGAGGCGGGCGAAACGGCTGCAATTATTGGTGGTCAGCTTGCCGGATCTTTGCCGGAGGCTCTGATGGGCACTGACTTTG
>Ga0256847_1000236_pt1 | contig 37795 bp, 29 predicted proteins | sample TeddybearmetaG_FD_189099 | JGI IMG/M metagenome (GOLD analysis project Ga0256847, IMG submission 189099) | Hydrothermal vent microbial communities from East Pacific Rise, Pacific Ocean - Teddybear | ecosystem: Environmental > Aquatic > Marine > Hydrothermal vents | place: Pacific Ocean: East...
ATAGCCGCTCCCTCAGCCCACAATATCCGCCAGGGCTAAACTTCCTAGATGTTGAATCCTTTAGTAATTTAATTCACAAGCAAATTTCAATTTTTAATTATTATAAAGTGCAATATGTGATACACACTGGAATAAACATGCTCCTTGTCATCTTGAGCGGAGTTTTTACGAAGTCGAAAGATCAAGGAGTATGTCTCTACTATAATTTCGACCGCTGCGGACATACGCGTCAACCTAAGAAGTTAATATATTTTATTATACAATATATAAACAACTGTAAGCATGCGGTATAGTTTTCGGGTAGTTGTTTTCATGTCGAAGTCACAACTTTAAAAAGAGCATGGCAATGCCGCTAAACAGTGGGTGGCGGGAGCGGCTTTCGCAGTATAGCCTTTTTAGCGGCTTGATTCTTTTGTTTCGTTTTCTGATCAAGCAGAAAATGAAAGCCAGTCGCGGCGAGCGACAATATATGTTTGAAAGAATATACTTCATTATTAACTTTCAATCTGCAAAGGAAATGTATGATTTACACATATGAAATAATCATATATTAATATGTTAGGTTGACGCCTATGCGCAGCGGAGAAATCTAGCAAATTCGGTGCACTAACATTAGTAGATTTCTCTACAACGAAATTAGGACAAGCACCGCATTATCAATCCTTCCACTACGATCAGGATGACAATGCTTAGATGAAAATAATCATGCAATGAATACTATAAGCGCAATATGCTTTTATGGATCAAGACTAAAAGTTGGGGGCTGGGGCTAAAATTCTTTTCTTGTGAAAAACAAAAGAAGAATTTATTCACATATGATTAATGTCAAAAACATATAACAATCCATAAAAAAAGCCAACATTTCTGCTGGCTCCTTCGATAGTTCAATGTTTTGCTTTTATTCTTAGGTCTTGCTCTTAATCAAATGATTGATTTTCTTCACTGGCTTTAGCAACCAATTCTTTGTATTCTGTTGGGCTCAAACCATCTAAGATATAGTCAATAGGATTTACAGCCTTTCCGTTGATTCTAACTTCATAATGCAAGTGTGGAGCAGTAGAAGTACCTGTGCTTCCTATCTCGCCTATTTTTTGTCCTTTGGTGACTTTCTCTCCTTTCTTTACAATTATAGTTTTCATGTGTGCATAAAGTGTCGTGTATCCATATCCATGATCGATGACAACATTAAGTCCATATCCTCTTTTCTTTTTTTCTACTCTGATCACTTTGCCATTTCCTGTGGATTGAATCGCAGTACCTTTAGGAGCAGTAAAGTCTATTCCTTTGTGAAATTTTTTGACTTTGTGAACAGGATGAAGTCTGATTCCGTATCCTGACAGATGCTTGATCTTTCTTTTAAGTTTATCTTCAACAACTGGCTTTATGGAAGGAATAGAAGCCAATTTTTTCTCTTTCGATTGAGCCAATTCAAAGATCATATCTAATGACTCTCTTTGCAATTCTATTTTACGCTTGAGTTTGTCTACATTTTCAAGAGACTCAGAAATCATATCTCCTGTATTCCCAAAATTGTCCAACATAGCATATTTGTTGTGACCACCTATACCACCATTCCATACAGATTCATCTATTGGATCCAATCCAAAAATCATTCTATGAACATCAGCATCTTTTCTTTGAAGTTGATTTAAATCTTCAGCAATAATCCCAAAATCACCTTTTAGGTTACTGAAATGATAAACCATCTGTTGATTCTCTCTTTCAAGAGATTTTTCTTTGGGCGTTGGGAAATATTTGAACGCAATGCCGAAGATTACTGCTGAACATATAACGATAGAAAAGAAAAGCCCAGCGAATCTTGTTAGCTTTTCAGCAGGACTTCTTTTAAATTTTTCGTATTGTAATGTCTGTTCGTTGTATACGTATTTTTCTCTTTTCATCACTCTTTTTTCGACTAATTGACTATTTTTGCAGCCACAATGTGAGTACGTATGTTCAGGGGATTAAGGGTGCTCAAAAGTAGCATTTCATTTTTGAATAGCAAAATTATTGCCCAAAATATATGAAAAAAGTATATGTGATTATTTATAATACTTAACTTGCTGACCCTCTGAGCCTTTGCTTAAATGTAAAGTACTAAACATAACTGGATTTTAATAATAAAGTAAAAATTATTTCTTAGCCTAAAGGATAATTATATGATGGACGCAAATCAAATCAGACAGAAATTTTTCGATTTTTTCGAATCAAAACATCACAAAATAGTGTCTTCTGCACCGCTCGTTGTAAAAGATGATCCGACATTGATGTTTACCAATGCAGGTATGAATCAATTCAAAGATTACTTTTTAGGTGATAAGACTCCTGACGTACGAAGAATGGCCGATACTCAAAAATGCTTGAGAGTATCTGGAAAGCATAATGATCTGGAAGAAGTAGGTAGAGATTCTTACCATCACACTATGTTTGAGATGCTTGGTAATTGGTCTTTTGGTGACTACTTTAAGAAAGAAGCAATAGACTGGGCTTGGGAACTTCTTGTAAAAGAATATGGATTAGACCCTACTAGGTTATATGCTACCGTATTTGGCGGAGATGAAAATGAAGGACTGGGAAGAGACGAAGATGCAGCAGAGATATGGGGAAATCATCTTCCACAAGATCATATTCTATTTTGTGGCAAAGAAGATAACTTTTGGGAGATGGGCGAAATAGGTCCATGTGGTCCTTGCTCAGAATTGCACATCGATTTGAGATCGGATGAAGACAGAAAAAAACTTGATGGAGCAAGTCTGGTAAATATGGATGATCCAATGGTGATCGAGATTTGGAATTTGGTTTTTATTCAATTCAATAGAAAAGCCGACCGATCATTAAGTGATTTGCCTGCAAAACATATCGATACTGGAATGGGATTTGAAAGACTTTGCATGGCAATGCAGGGCAAATATTCCAATTATGATACGGATGTTTTCTCTCCATTCATAAAATATATTGAAGAAAAATCTGGGGTAAAGTATACAAGTAAGTATGTGAATCCTCCTATGTCAGATATTGCAATGCGTGTGCTCGTAGATCATCTGAGGGCTGTAAGTTTTACGATTGCCGATGGCGAATTGCCAAGTAATAATGGTGCCGGCTATGTAATCAGAAGAATATTAAGAAGAGCAGTGAGATATTACTATTCATTCTTAAATATGAAAGAGCCATTTTTGAACACAATGGTTCCTATGCTCGCAGATAAGTTTGCAAATGTATTCCCAGAATTAAAGGCTCAACAAGGTTTTGTCACTAAAGTAATATTAGAAGAAGAAAAATCTTTTTTGAGAACTCTAGAAGGAGGTCTTAAAAGAATAGATACTCTTGAATTAGTGGGGAATAATTTGGATGGCAAACAAGCATTTGAATTGTATGATACTTATGGTTTTCCTATTGACCTTACCAGATTAATTGCTGAAGAAAAAGGTTGGACCATTGACGAACCTGGATTTGAAGCTGCACTATTGGAACAAAAAGAAAGATCTAGAGCGGATGCAAAAAGAGAGACTGGCGACTGGGAGTCTGTATCTGATGACAATGAGGTTGCATTTGTAGGGTATGACAATCATGATGTGATGGATGCAAGAATCATCAAGTACAGAACATTAGTAGAAAAGAACAAACCAGTCTATCAATTGGTATTGTCCAAAACTCCATTTTATGCAGAAGGGGGAGGACAAGTCGGTGATACTGGATTTCTAAAAGTAGGGGGCGAAACGATTAAAGTATTAGATACCAAAAAAGAGAACAATCTGATTATCCAATATGTGGATAGACTTCCTGAAAATAAAGAAGGATTGGTAGAAGCTGTAATCGATTCCAAAAAGCGTACACTTACAGAAAACAATCACTCAGCTACACACCTTCTTCATGCTGCTCTGAAACAAGTACTAGGAACACATGTCCAGCAAAAAGGATCTTTGGTAAAGGATGAATATCTACGATTTGATTTCTCTCATTTCCAAAAAATGACAAGTGAGGAAGTCTCAAAAGTAGAGCAGATAGTTAATCAAAGAATTAGAGATAATATTTCACTAGAAGAGCATAGAAGTATTCCAATAGATGAAGCAAAAGATGCTGGTGCAACAATGCTTTTTGGAGAGAAATATGGCGACCATGTGCGTATGATTACTTTCGATCCAGATTTTTCTAGAGAATTATGTGGAGGTTGTCATGTGGAAAGTACAGGACAGATTGGTTACTTTAAACTGGTGAGCGAAGCAGGAGTTTCTGCGGGTGTGAGAAGGATCGAAGCGATCACTGCTGATCGAGCAGAAGAGTACATAAACGAAAAGATAGGCACACTTTCTAATATCAAAATCCTCTTTAAAGGAACAAAGGATGTGCATAAGTCGGTTGCTGATATGCAAGATGAGAACAAATCACTCCGCAAAGAAATAGAAGGACTTATGGCTGCTCAAGCTGGTAATATGAAAGGTGATCTTGTGGCTTCTGCAAAAGAGATAAACGGAGTCAAATTAGTGACCAAAAAGCTGGAAGGAATAGACAATAAGACTGCGAAGACTTTAGCTCATAATGTGGCTAATGACCTTGGAGAAGGTGTGGTTTTATTTGGATTAGTGGATGGCGAAAAAGTGCAATTGATGTTACTTATCACTGAAGAATTGACAAAATCAACTGGTCTTCATGCAGGAAATATTATAAGAGACTTGGCGAAAGAAGTAAACGGTGGCGGTGGTGGTCAGCCTTTCTTTGCTACTGCAGGTGGGAAGAATCCTGATGGGTTGGAAAATGCGTTTGGGAAGATGGAGGGGATGTTGTGACTAGGTGAGTTAGGGATTACACGGAGATACAAAGAGAGGATTCACGGAGATTCACGGAGAGGTTTTCATGATTCTCTTAGCGAACTTTGTATAAATCTTTTTAACTTTTTTTTAAAAAAAACCTAATGCTCAAGATTGAAGAAGTATAATTGTTTTTAAGTCAAGCAAATTGATCGTAAATAAATTTATAGATCGGAATAAAAACCAACTCTTAAAGTCCAAACTTTTTGCTTGACTTTCTCTTCACCTATTACTCTCAATAATGACATTCCGGTAGCTTTCTCCAATGTTAGAATGATTTTAAAAAAAATAAACACCATAATTACAATTATACATCTCAACCAACACCAATAATTAAGAGCTTGCTGGAGAGATGTATAATTGCATAAACTCATACTACAGCAAATGAATGATTAATTAATCTAGTAAATGCTTCAGGTTTGTTTTTACCCATCGAACAACACATATGCTTAGATTTGTCATCATACTCAGGAGTATAATAGCCCTTAATCAAAACTCCTAAATGGTAAGCTCCTTTGAATTCAGTCTCAATTTTATCAAAATACAGCGCATTTTTATCGAATTTTGTGGTTAAGGCAATGTCTTTGACAAGTCTTTTATTTTCAAACCCTTTAAGTCTTTTTGCCAGAAGTACAGCGCTGTCATAGGACTTAGTAGGTCTTCTCGATCTTTCATTTTTGTAAATGATTTTATCAACTTCTTCTCTTTGTAAGTACTTGTCAAAATTAATTCCAGGACTAACCATTCTGGTAACCGCGGATAAATTAGTGAGTTGACCTTGAGCACCATTGAATTTCATAGATAAGGGTACATTATTGTTACCCTGTTTGATCAATGATTCACTTTCAAGAGAAATGGAAATTCTTGTTTTAGCATAAATATTTACAAGATTGTTACAGGCTTGACCTTTTTCCGCATTAGTAAAGGCGCCTCTTGTATCCAATCCATTACTAGGTTTACTAAAAGTAAGTCTGGTTGGTTTTCTATATTTTTTTCTTGTAATCAAATTATTAAATTGATTACCTCTAATTGGTCCTCCCCCTACTGGATACATCAATTCACCCATAGTCGGCATAGACATAGCATTGTGGTTTTTTGCTTTATACATAACAACCAATTGCCATTGTCCAACCCAACAATTATACGGAGAGTTATTTCTTTGAAGTACAAGACTCAGCCTTCCTTTAGATTTTTTGACAGTAATGTGAGGTGCTGGACAACAATGATTACATCCATCATGACCATTATGATCCATACTGTGTCCACCATAATGAATTGTGTCATCTGGACCTTTCAACATATAACTCCAATTCGAATTAATAAAATCAAAACCTTGAGCGGTAATAAAGAAAGCATCTTCTGCAGATGTTGCTGAGAATGGAATATGTGTATGTTCTCCTTCAAATAATTCAACTAATGGATCAAAAATACTTGTATATCCTATTGCTTCAGCCAAAGCATTGGTATAGAATTTATCAATTACGCCCGCATTATCTCCATGAAAAACTTGCTGAGTAGGCAATGATATTCCTTTTACTGTAAGTGCCGTAATCGTGGCGTAATCGACATCTACTCCAGTACCAAAACCCATACCGAAAACAGCATTCGGAGACATACTTCCATTCCCTATTGAGGCCATTGGAGAACCCGTGGTGAGCATACCGTCAGTAAGCAATGCAACATATCGTCTTTCGTCTGCTGGCAAATTAGCAAAAGGTGCATTGGTCATAGAATTGTTCACATCGGTCAATGCATCTGCAAGAGGAGTACCTCCGCCAGGAGAGTGAGCAGCGATCAATGTATCAAAAGAAGTTTGACTAAATGAAGTCCCATCTTTGATCAAGCCATAACCTGCTCCATTAAATACATTGTCAAAATCATTTGCTCCAAGAGAACGGAAGGTCTTTATTCCTGCATGAATGTAGGTTGTGCCACTTTCTTGTACCGTTTCACAATCTTGAAGGAAAAGCGAAACACCTCTTTTTGCAGCTTCCCATTTTGTGACATCAGGTGCTGCTACTACCATTGGATCAGGAGTCATGCCATTCATACTACCAGTTTTATCCAGTCCAATTCCAATAATTGGCATGCAATCAAATGTATAATCATAGGCTGTTCGATGATTGAGCGTATCCACATTTCTTCTTATAGGGTCTCCAGAATAATCCGGCATTGGAATTCCACTAGAGACAAAAGCTGTATTTCCATACCCTGGCGTTACACCAACCCAAGGATACATTATATCATTTCTATGATGGAAATTAAGACCTCCTGCTAAAGGGTAGTCCGTTTCGTGTCCGTCCATTTGCCACATCGCCCAAAGTCTATCAATATTGCAGTGATGCAAGTAAAATAATGGATCAAAAGGTGAAGCACTGACACCAGACATATGTCCTCCTGGACCTCCAATCCAACCATGCATACCATTGTGCATACTTGCGTTAGGGTTCACAAGACCATCACCTGACTCTAGCGCTTTCTGGAAATCATGATAGGAATTCAAATCCAAAGCTTCTGCAATTGCTAAAGTCGAAGGCAGTCCAGCAATATTGGCAACACTTCTTTTTAATCCGCCTTCCAAGTTTATTCCAAAGGCTGAGCTTAAACTCCAACCATTTAAAGCGCCTGGCCACCATACTGGCAAAGCAGTCGCATTGACTCCATTTCCTGGTCTATCAACTGCAAAATATCCTTGGGTGATTACATTATTGACTCCAGTACCACTTCCACCCAAAAAAGTATCTATCAATACTGAACTAGGATCTGTCCAATCCCAGTAAGGAAGCATTACACCAGCCACATAACTTTGAAGTTGCTGTTCGAAACGATATAAAAACTCACGATGCCAGCTTAAAAAACTATATGCACCCGTACCTGGATTACCGCCATGACCGAAGTTTACCGCAATATTACCAGGTGCTAAACCTGATTGTATCATTTGATGAATAGCTACAAATTCGTCCCATCTATCATATTGTTGATTTACTGGAGCCAATGGGTTGACTATGTCAGCCTTCATTAGGACACAGGCTCTCACGAAGTTTTCTCTTTCCGTGGTATCTAGATGTTTTACATTTTTTCTGGTACTCATAAGTTGTATGGTTTTATGCATATAAGTAGTAGTAGTATCCTAATCAAATAGAATCCATATACTATGCAATTAATGCTGAAAAAGATCAGCAATTATAATTATTGAAGTTAGAAGAAGACCACTCCTTATAAGAGTGATCTAATGATTTTAAAGATTTATTTCAATCATCAAGTTACATCATAGAAATGTTATATGAAACCAGGATTTCCCCTATAGTCCTAGGGATTTTTCCTATTTCATTGTTGAAAATAAAATGCTTAGACTTTTTTAATTTGGAATTTATTTTTTAAGCGAGGCAACCTTTAAAGATTTCTACACTGTATATCATAGTGAATCAAAAATATCAATATGTTGTACCTCCTTATAATTGTTCAAAGCTTTGTGATTAGTTCTAATCCAATCACTTGGCAAACCTCTTTTGAAGAAGCCAAACAAGTAGCTGTAGAGCAGGATAAAAAAATTCTAATGGTTTTTGCTGGCTCAGATTGGTGCGCACCATGCATCAAACTAAAGAAAAAAATTTTAGTGACAGAAGAGTTTCAAGAATTTGAAAAGGAGAATGTAGTCGTGCTTTATCTAGATTTTCCAAAAAGAAAGAAAAATAGACTTTCGAAGGAGATGACAAGACAAAATGAGTCATTAGCAGAACAATACAATAGGTCAGGTGTTTTTCCAAATGTTCTTTTGGTTGATAATGCTGGTAAGATCATTAAAAATGTAAAGTATCAAGGTCAATCACCTATTGATTTTATTAAAGAGATAGAAACAAGCTTATGAGAATGTTCTTCAAAATAATTCTGATCGCATGCCTAACGGTAAGCTATTTTCAGGGATCAGCTCAGCAATTTGCAACAGAGAGCAAGGAGATCAAGTTAATGGGATGCAGATTTGTTTTCAGAGTCGTAGCAGATGATAAAGCTACAGCTTGGAAGGCAATCAATTCTGGTATCGATGAGATAACAAGGATAGAAAAACTTATTTCTTCCTGGGATCCAAATTCTCAAACTTCGGAAATAAATAAGAATGCAGGAATACAATCAGTAGAAGTGGATCAAGAATTATTTAGCCTTATCAATAGATCAATAAAAGTTTCAGAATTAACTCATGGAGCATTTGATATCTCTTACGCTTCGATGGATAGAATCTATGCTTTCGACAGCCAAGAAAAGGTACTTCCATCGCAAGACGTTATTCAAGAAGCTAGAGCACTTATTAATTGGCAGAAAATAGAATTAGATGAGCAAAAATCAAGTGTCAAGCTTACTGAAAAGGGAATGAAAATTGGTTTTGGTGCAATAGGAAAAGGGTATGCTGCAAACAAGGCTAAAGAAATAATAGAGTCGATTCCAGGAGTTCATGGTGGTATCGTCAACGCGAGTGGAGATCTGTCTATTTGGGGTAAGTCTTCTGATAAAATCAATGAGTGGAATATTAAAATAAGTGATCCTTCTGATCCAGATAAAATCTTAGCAGATTTGATGGTACATAATACTTCCGTGATTACATCTGGTGACTATGAGAAGTATTTTACATCTGGAGGAAAGAGGTATTCTCATATCATCGACCCTAAGTCGGGTTTGCCTACAACAGGGATAAAAAGTGTAACTATTATTTGCAATGATGCAGAGATTGGTGATGCTTTAGCAACTTCTGTTTTTGTATTAGGAAAAGAAGATGGAATGTATCTCATCAATAAACTAAAAGGTGTAGAAGCGATAATTGTAACAGATGAAAACACTATCATACATTCTGAGAATTTACAATTGAATTATTATTAAAATTAAATAAATGAAAAATAGAAAATGGACTTTTTTAAGCATTTTAGGTTTGGGTTTATTGTTATCATCCTGCTCTGTAAAGTCGTATCAAAAAATGTATCTAAATGATGCTGATATGGTTTTAGCACAAAAAAAGCTAATGGTTTTTGAGACTAATTTTGAGTCGTATAGAGAGGGAGCTGCTGGAGCTAATGGTGGGAAAGTTGGGGGAGGATGTGGGTGTAATTAGTGAAAAGTTAAGAGTTAAGAGTTATTGAGTTGGTGAGTTATTGAGTTGGTGAATTGGTGAGTGAATTTTTTGGGGAAACAAAATGAAATTATGTGGTATCGGGTTTTAATAATAGTGTTGTTTTTTTGTCAACTGGGATTTTCTCAATCTGAGTATCAGATGAAGGGGAATGATAAAGCTATTGATGTTAATTTTTTGACGAGTTACTATCATCAGGATGGTAATAATTCGGCTGTGCAGGGAGGAATTGGGAATGAAGAATTGATAGATGCGGCGAGTATTTTAGTGGTAAATATTCCTTTGGATTCTATTCGAAGTATTAGTGTTACTGTCGGGGCGGATTTTTATAGTTCGGCATCTACAGATATGATAGATGCGAATTTATCGTCAGCTTCAATAAAGGATTTGCGGGCGTATGCCAGTCTTGGTTACCAGCAAAAAAACTTAAAAAAGGGTATGACTTTCGGCATTAGAGGAGGGTTTAGCACTGAATATGACTATATCTCCTTTAATGGAGGATTGAGCTTTGCCAAAGAATGGAATGAAGGGAATACAGAACTGAATCTTCAAGGTCAGGCATTTATTGATAAATGGAAGCCATACTTTCCTTCAGAACTGAGAAGGACGGTTAGTATTCCTACAGAAAAGAGAAACTCATTTAATTTTTCAGCATCATTTTCTCAAGTGTTGACAAAAAGATTGCAGGTTGCCTTGAGTGGAGAAGTAGTTTATATGGATGGGTTGTTGTCGACACCATTTCATCGTGTGTACTTCTCAGATGCTACTGTACCAGATATAGAGAGATTGCCAAGTACTCGTTTAAAGATTCCCTTAAGTATTCGATTGAATTATTTTGCAAGCGAGTACTTTGTAATCCGCTCATACTACCGGTTCTATACCGATGATTTTGGAATCCAAGGTCATACTGCAAGTTTAGAAGTGCCTATCAAATTGAGTCAGTCCTTTAGTGTGTCTCCATTTGTGAGATATCATACCCAACAAGGATCAAAGTATTTTGCCCCTTTTAAGGAGCATTTATCTACGGAAACTTATTATACTTCAGATTATGATTTGAGTACTTTGAGTAGCAAGAAGGTGGGTTTAGCAATTGGATATCACCCTGTTTTTGGTTTGGCAAGTGGAAAGTTATTTAGAAGAGATATCGCATTCAAAGCTATAGAATTAAGAGTGGGATATTATACTAGAGATACGGGTTTGAGTTCATATATAGGAAGCTTGAATTTTAAATTTCAGTTTTGAGTTAGAGTCTTTGTATAGAATATTGAGTAGTTCTTATTTAAACAAGTATGAATCAAATGTATTTGCTTATTAAAATCTTAAAAGTTTTAAATTTATACTAAAGCAAATTGCAAATCCGTAATAGAAGTATCTTTAATGCCTTTTCATTCCCAACTGAATTATTCACATAATTTTATTCATATTTAAATATTGTGAATAGTTGTATAACTTCATTAACATCAAATAAAAAATGATTATTTGTATTATTATGTTTTTGAAGGCAACCCTTTTTAATTCTTGCACTGTATTAATAACTAAAGACTCAAAACCATCAAGGAACTTATCGCCAACAGCATATCAGGTTCTAGAAAAGCGCAGCGACTTTTATTCGATAGGTATTATTCCTATGGGTATCATATTGCTAGAAGGTATAGCTCGAACGTAGAGGATGGTAAAGAGATTTTGAATAATGCGTTTTTGAGGGTATTCAAAAAACTGAACCTTTTTGATACTTCGAGGTCTTTTGAAAATTGGTTCTCTAGAATAATTATTCACAGTAGCAGTGATTATTACAGATATGCCAAACCTGCGTCTCAAGATTTAGAAAATTACAAACCATATCTTGAAGAAGATAGTATCAGTGTAATTGATCAATTGAGTTACGAGGAGTTATTAAGTTGTATTACAAAGTTGACTCCTCAGTATAGAATGGTTTTTAATTTATATGTAATCGATGGTTACAAACATGCTGAAATAGCTGATCTACTTAATATATCTGAAGGCACTTCAAAGTCAAATTTGAGTAAGGCCAAAAGAGCATTACAAAACATATTAAAAGAGAAATATGAAATTGAATCAAGTAGTCGTTAAAATGGGTTTGGGGGTTTTTATGCTTTTTGGATTGTCGCAATGTGTTGTCACTCCTGAGGAAACAATTGTTGACCCAGATACTGGAGAAGTTGTAAATTTCGAAGGTATTTGTTTCGAAACTGAAATTCTACCTTTAATGGTTTCAAGATGCGGAAATAGCGGGTGTCATAATGCAATTGACAGAGAAGATGGCATTGACCTTACTTCCTATGAGGGCATTCTAAAAGAAGTAAAACCAGGTGATCCTGGAGATAGTGAAATAATAGAATATATGTATGAATCGGGAGAGGATGCTATGCCGCCTTCGCCTGCCGAACCTTTGAAAAATGAGCAAATAAAATTGATAGAAGATTGGATAACTGATGGTGCAAAAAACACTACAAATTGTGTATCATCAGGACCTTGCAATTTCACCTCACCTATCTCTTTTACTTCTGATGTATTGCCTATTATAGACAACTACTGTTACGGATGTCATAATACTGCTGACCCTCAAGGTGGATATAGTTATTCTACTCATAGTGAAACAATGAAAAGTGTAAATGATGGTACCTTAATGGGATCGATTAGATTTGAAAATGGATATAAATCTATGCCAGAAAAATCTAATAAAATGCCTTCTTGTAATATTGATCTGATACAGCTTTGGATTGATGAAGGAGCTATGGATAATTGATGAATGACGAATTTAGAATAGTAAAGAATATTTGATAATGATTTTTAAAATCTTGATTATTGGAAGACTTTTACAATAAAATTAAAGATAAAATGTCTAGCAACCCTGAAGTCCAAACGGACTGGGGAATGTGGGATAGCATCGAAACTTCTCTTGATAAGAGAAAGAAAAGAAGGTTTTTACCATTCTTACTGGCATTGCCTTTTCTACTCTTATTTGCAGGGGCCGTTGGTTATATGCTTGCACCTAAATCTGAGGATTCTAACTTATCTAATATCGATGTTCAAAGAGATACCATTTATTTGACTGAGTCTATTCATTCTATTGATACAATATTAAAAACAGAATACATTACTAAATGGAAATATCGAAATCCTAATCAAGATCTTGCCTTACAATCTCAGGTTCAAGATCTTGCTAGTTTAAATACATCTCTACAACAAAGTATCAAAGGACTGGATCTAAAACTTAATGAATATAGGTATGCATTTAGCGAAAGTATTCTGAAAAACAATCCAAAGTACGATCATCTAGATTATATCAATTCTAAAATAAACACCAATTCGATCGCTCTCAATGAAGATTTCAAAACAGATAGATCAATAATCAATGGACTAACAATGAGTCCTCTTTTAGACCTTCAGACATTGACATTCGAAAGACAAAAGATTATGTTGATTCATAATTTATTGTTTGAAAATTTGGTGAAGAATAAAAAATCAGAAAGTGTATTAGAAAAATTAACTCCTGATTATGTAAATATTGGTGCTTCTATTGAGTCCCCGGGATTAGCATTTACAAAAAATTTAAGCCCAGGACTAGAATTAGGTTTTGGTTTAAATGTAGAATTAATGTTTTCACCAAGGTTCAGTATAGTCACAGGAATAAGAACAAGATCCACTCAAAATACAACGACTGATTCACTTATCGCTGGACTCTATCCACAACCTGCAACTGGAATTGAAGAACAGTTCAAGAATCTGGCTGTAAAGTCTTCTTTTATCGATATTCCTTTCACCTTCAAATATGATTTCTTAAAGTTAAACCAAAACAATATTTATCTGACTGGAGGGCTTCTACTTAGTAAGCATAATGAAATAGAGTATAAGTATGAATATTTAAGAGGCCAGACTGAAATCTACTATGAAGAAAAAGGAGACCAGTTGGGTTGGAGTTTAGGTTCTTCTGTTTTAGGTGTTGGGTATGAATTTGATGCTTGGGACAGGGCTTCAGCTTTTATTGAATCTTATGCTCGATATAACTTTAATAGTGATGTAGATCCTATTCATGGGGTTGGGTTTCGGCTTGGATTGTATTATAAAATTTGAACTCTTTATTGTATTTGATCGATTCGTTTTGTTAGAATTTAAAACCTATAACTTAATCAAGTTATTTTATTTGGCATATTGCCTGAAAAGAAACATTATACTTCACTATTTTTCTGTTTTGTTAAATTTTTAATTGTATTTTTATCAATTAACAAAATATTGAGTTATGAAAAATCTACTACTCCTATCTTTAACACTTCTACTAGGATTCGCAAGTTGCTCTAAAAGTAATGAACTTGTCGTTTCGTCTGATGATGTACAATTGGTAAAGGACTATGTGGATGAAGCAAATGCCCTAATACATGTTGCAGGAGAAATTGAAGGAAATGTATCGGCGATTCTTAATACAAGTGCTGTTACTAATAAATCTTGCGAAGATAGTTCACACTATATCGAAGGAGGAATGGATGCTGAAACAGCTTTGCTATTAAAAGATATGGTGAATAAAATGGGTTTTGAATCTTCTGTTAACATACATTACTGGATGGTGAAAGTCGGGAAGGTCTTGAAAGACATTACAAAAGAAAATAAAAAGAACTTCGACTCAAATCAAGAAATTATGACCGCTTTAGCTTGTTTTGTTATTCCAGAAATAACGACTAGAAATAGCACAAGTGCTTGTTATAAAGAGAATTTAGTTAAGCTCTTAGTAGGAACCTTAGCTATTGGAAGCAAGCATAGATCTACAAAGGATATAAATGAAGTTACATGTTCATCCAAAGGATCTTCTTTCAACAAAATATGGGTGTTTATGAAAAATAACTACGAATGCGAATAGTACATATTTGAGTAAAATAAAATTGGCTGTTTCTTAATGAGACAGCTTTTTTTATATAAGGATATTTTCATATAACACTTGTTAGGAATGATACATTAATAAAGTTCGCTTTTATACGCAGGTATTTTATTTTTCAACAAGGCAAAAAACGTAGACAATGCAGGGCATTGGCGAGGCTTTTTAACGCTGTAGAAAGATAAAATAACAAGTAGAAAATGTTACTTTATTATTGAATCATTCCTTATTGATAATTTTCATTGTCACTTTTATATTATAAAATATTATTCAGTCCGGTTGCTAAAAAAGTAAGCAAAAAGCCAGACTCTTCAACAGCGTAGAGTTGCGCGGAGTTTTTTTAGAGCTTGACGGAGAAGTGGGTTAGGTTTGTGTCTTTGTGGGTGTAGAGTTTTAGTACTCCTTTATGGTTTTCAATGATGTCTCGGCAGAGCATGAGTCCTATTCCTTGTCCGTTGGCTTTTGTGGAAAAGAATGGAGTGAATAATTTTACTTTTGCGGATTTACTGAGGCCAGGTCCATTATCGATGATAGAAAATGAAGGTGGGTTTGGGCTGGATTTTATGATTATTTCGCCTTCTGAGGAGATGGATTCTAATGCATTTTTGAGGGCATTACTTACGACTCTTTCAATTTGTGATGGATCTAAGTTTACGTTTATTGCTTCTTCTGTAAGTTGATATTTGAAGATAATATTTTTTTTCTTGCCTATTGCCTCCCATGGTTTTGAAGCATTGAATAATAAGTCGTTTAAGTTGTGTTTTGATTTGATAGGCTTGGAGAGTCTTATTATATCTGCAAAGTTGTCTATGAATTTAGCTAGGCTTTTATTTCTGTCGATAGCTACATTTAAAGAATCTTTCAGTTCTGGATCTGAATCGGGAGATGAAAAGCCATACTCTGCAACAGTATTTATAATTGAATTTATGGCTCCCATTGAATTGTTTACTTCGTGAGCCATCATTCTGATAACCTTTCCGTATGCTTCTTTTTCTGATTCTAAAATCTCGGCAGTCATATCTGCTAGAATGATAAACCGTCGAGGAAATCCTTTGTGGATGACCATATCAATTTGACACTTATATTTTTCATATCCAATAATTGTCAACAGTTTTTTGTCTCCATTATTTAAGTCTAAAATTTGTGGGACCAAAGCATGAGTATGTAAGCTTAAATTTTTTCCTTGTGCAGGAAGTTCTATATTCAAAATCTTGGCTGCCGTAGGATTTATATCTGTGATATTTCCATCAAAATCAAGAATGATCATCCCAATGGGTGAAGCTTGAATTAGTTTTTCTAAGAAGTAACTTTGCTCAACTGTTCGAGTTTGTTCTTGTCTTAAAGTGTCAATCATAGTGTTGTACACTTCGATCAATTGGTCCATTTCCTTGGCTCCAGTTTTCACATACTTGATGGTGAAATCTTTATTGACAAGGGCATTTGTACCTGTCTGCATCAACTCGATAGGTCGAATCAGTTTTTTATAAAGGCTCACACTCAGTCCTACGGAAATCAATAATACAGCTTCCCCTAGTAAAAAATATAGCTTTTGATCTTTGAGTAAATAATACAGTCCCACCGCAATTACGAGATGCAATACGCCAATGAAAAGAAAATATCTAAATCTGAGGCTCATGTGGGATTCTATATTTTTCCAACCTTCTATAGAGCGAACTACGAGTAATCCCTAAAGAAGCTGCTGTTTTACTTATGGAATGATTGTGAAAATCCAGCGCTTTTCTGATCATATTAATTTCCATGTCTTGTAGCGTAATTTTTCCAACTGCTGGCAAAGATACATGAGTTGAAGCAGGATTTATCTTGGTATACTGTTGGAAATCTTTCACCTTCAATATTTTGGCATTCATATTAAGCAGAATTGTTCGCTCCACCATATTTTTTAATTGCCTGATGTTGCCAGGATATTGCTGGTTTAATATCCAATGCATAGTCTCATCATCGATCAATGGATAATCAATATCGTATGACTTACAAGTTGAAGCTAGAAAATGTTTTACAAGCAAAGGAATGTCTTCTTTTCGCTCCCTCAATGAAGGAAGGTGAATGGTTATCAAGTTGATTCTATAAAAAAGATCTTCTCTGAAAGTGCCTTGCAAAACCATGGATTGCAGGTCTTTATTCGTAGCACATATTACACGCACATCAGAACGCTTCGTTTGACTAGATCCAATAGGCTCAAAAGTTTTTTCTTGTAATACACGCAGAAGTTTCACTTGATTTTCGATTGGCAATTCTCCAATTTCATCCAAAAAAATAGATCCTTTGTTTGCTTTTTCGAATCGACCTTCCCTATCTGATATGGCTCCAGTATAAGCACCTTTTTTATGTCCAAACATTTCACTTTCAAAAAGCGAAGTAGACAAACCACCAAGATTTACCTTAATAAAATTATTCCTTGATCGGTCACTCATTTCGTGGATAGCTTCACTGATCACTTCTTTTCCAGTACCGCTTTCTCCAGTTATCAATATGCTTGCATCTGTCTTTGCCACTCTACTGGCAATATCCATGACGTCTTTGAATTCTTTGGATTCACCTATAATATGACTAAAACTATTATCAGAAGTAAGGTTTGGAAATGATCGTTTTGATGGATTATGTATCGAAGTAAGTGCCAATACATCCTCGATAGATTTTACCAAATGAATATTGTCCCACGGTTTTGCTAAAAAATCTTTTGCACCCAATTTCATTCCTTGGACAGCCAATTGAACGGTTGCCCAACCTGTCATTAATATTACAGATATTGAAGGATGGTCCTCTACTATTCTCGACAATAAAACCAATCCTTGTTTCCCTGTAGTATTGATGGTGAAGTTCATATCCAGCAAGATCAATTGAGGATCAAACTCTGCTATTTCTTCCATCACCTCGGATGGATGATTCACTGAACTGGTTTCATAGCCCTTCTTTTTGAGTAAAAGCTTTAAACTCAAACAGACTGCTTGGTCGTCATCTATGATTAAAATTTTGCCTTTGGACATATGCATAAAATTAGAAATGTAGAATTGGAAAAAGAATTCTGACCCAGAAAACCTGACTCAGAATTCTATTTTAAATCTCTTCAAAAATTTACTCTTCGTGCAAAGCAATGGCCGGATGAAGTTTTGATGCTTGCCAACTTGGCTGAAGTGCACACAATATTACCAATATCAAGATAATTGTTGCTGCGAAGAGTATCGCCCAATACATATTCACTGGTTCGAGTGGTCCAATCTTGAGCAGAGGAACTTGAATTGCAAAAAATACTCCTAGTCCTATTCCAATCAAAGCCAAAATAATGATTTCAAGTACAAATTGTTTTTTGATGTCCGAAGAATGAGCTCCAATCGCCATTCTAAGACCGATTTCGCCTCGTCTTTTATTGATATTATACCATAATACTCCAAATAAACCCAAAGCAACATTAATACATAAAAATCCACAAATACTCAAAAGAACAATCATAGGAATCCAAGTATCAGAACTATTTCTTTTTCGTTCTTTTTCAAGATTATTAATAATGAAATTGTCTGCTTTAGTGATACTTCTTACGACCTTATTTACGTCCTCTTCATAAGCGGTTGGAGTTCCGTCAACCAAGTCAAGAATAAGATTGCTTGCATAATTATTATGATTTGTAACTTGAAAAAATGCTGTGGGTTCGTTTTCGGAAAACTCACCTTTATACCTATAGGCTTCTATGACACCGACAAGTTTATGTTCTCCAGAATGCGTTATAATACTATCTATCATATTTCTACCGTCGAAATATTCATCAATAAAGGCTTGATTGACAACCATCGGTGTATAAGAGGCTGAGAAGTCTTGATCTTCAAACCATCTTCCTTGTACTACATTCAAATCAAAAGCATCATCAAAATCGTTATCTGCTCTTACTATAAGTGATGAGATACTAAAACCCATTTGGTCTCCTGATGTGGTACTTGTATTTCCCGAAAAAGGATAAGCGCTGCTGGCAAACGATACATTTTTTATGTTATCCATAGCTAAAAGCTCAGTTCGTAAAGACCTTTTCAGATTCACAATGTCCACGCTGTCCTTTTGTCTTTGCGACTCTAAGTTGATAATCCATTTGTCTTCAGTATTGAAGCCCATAGGCTCGGTAAACATTCTAACATTATATGTAACATAAGATAACACTGCGAACAATACCAAAAATGCAAGGAATATTTCTAGAAGGATCAACACATTATTCCGCCGATTATTCCATATCAATTTGAAAATATGCTTTATCATAATTGTATTGATTTTAGAGCGTTAACAATATGTGTTTTTGACATTTTCCAAGCTGGCAATAAACCAGATAAAACTCCAAAAAAGAGGCAAATAATTAAACTATAGAAAAAGAACTTCATGTCTATTCCCAATTGAATTTCTCCAAGATATCTCCCATCATTGATAATATATATAGCAATTATAACAAGGATAAATCCAATCAATCCACCAAGTAAGGTCTGGATAATATTTTCAAAAATGAATTGGGCAAGAATATCACTATTAGTAGCTCCAAAAGCTTTACGTACTCCGATTTCTGAGGACCTATCCATGATTCTACTTACGTTAAGATTGATCAGGTTTAAAACAGGAAGTAAGACGAATAATGCAAGTAACCCAAATAATATTTTTTTCATGAAACTAAGACTCTTCTCCTCGTCTTCTTCATAATACATCATCTTGGCATATAACTCTGAATATGTTGCTGGATTTGCAGTGACTTCGTTATAGTCTGGATTGAGATCAGCAGGGATATTTTTAGCTACATATTCTATTTCACCTTTGGCTTTTTGCAGATTTTCTTCTGATTGAAATATCATCGAAAATCCTCCAAAATATGGATCTTTATATGAAGTTTCATAATTTGTATGTGGTATAAACATGTCACTTGTTAAATATTGGATCGCCATCTTAGCACGTTCTACTATTCCGATTACTTTAAATTGCTTTCCGTCTATATTAATTAGTTCATCCATGACATTTTCTCTACCAAAATAATCTTTCGCCAATCTCAAGGTAATGACTGCAATTTGCGCTCCCTGTTCTACATCATTTTCATCATAAGGTCTTCCTTCTATAAAGTTGAAATTGAATACATCCCAGAAAAAATGGTCCGTATAATTGACATTTATATTAATCTTGCTATTATTTACAAAGACATCAAAGCCCGAATCACTATTAAAAATAGTAGATCTTTTAATAGATGATAGACTACGAAAATGTGTTTCAAGCATATCGTTATCCATACTGCTTGAGCTGTTAGAACTGCCATTTGACTTAATGTCATAGGTGGTATCGTACTTTGCTACTCCATCAAAGAATGTCGTATCAATACTCGGTATAGTGTCAAAGTATTCTTTACTTAACTTAATATTCGGCATGATGATAAGTTCATTCTGATTTACCATTGGAGCTTTGCCCCCAAATTCCGATTGCATATACGAAGTAATGAGCATCAAAATCATTAGTGTAAAACTAATCCCAAAGAGTGTGATAAACGTAAAGAATTTACGTCGTGCTAGAACCCTCCATGCAAGTTTTATATAATTTAAAAACATTAGATTTTGTTTAATTTCTGAAATTAGATTTTGAAATACTTAGGAATGATACATTAATAAAGTACGTTTTTATTGAACCATTCCTTACGCAACTTGACTGCCATCATATAACCTGAGCAATCTGTGTGTTTTCTTGGCCATGTTTTCATCGTGGGTCACCATTACTATCGTCGTATTATTTTCTTGATTGAGCTTCATTAGAATATCCATAATTTCATTTCCCATATGGCTATCAAGGTTACCTGTTGGCTCATCTGCGAGGAGAATAGCTGGATTCCCGACAATAGCTCTTGCAATGGCCACTCTTTGTTTTTGTCCACCTGAAAGTTGGCTTGGAAAGTGGTCAATTCTATTTCTCAAGCCTACCGATTCTAAAGCTGCTGCTGATAATTCTTTTCTTTCTTTTGAACCCATCTTTCTATAGAGTAATGGCAACTCCACATTGTCTATAACCGACAGGTCTGGGATGAGGTGGAAAGATTGAAATATAAATCCCAATTTTTCATTTCGAAATCGTGCTGTAGATTTACTGTTATAATTTTGGACTTGTTCTCCATCAACAATTACATTTCCATTTGTAGGTTCATCAAGCAAACCAATAACATTCAGGAGGGTTGATTTTCCACATCCTGAAGGCCCCATTATAGAGACAAATTCTCCCTTACCAATTGTCAAATTAATCTCATTTAGGGCGGTTGTTTCAATGGTTTTCGTTCGATAGACTTTGCTTACGTTTTCTAAATTTATCATAGATATCTTATTATTTTTAGTTTTATTTTTCAATATGTTTTTTGTGCAAAATTTGATAATTCCAATTCAATCTAACCTTCGCCTTGTGACTGAACATTCTCAATGCAATTGAGTTAAGTACGACAGTACTTCAAGTGAAGGAATGCGTTAGCAACGTGCAGAAACTATTGCCCCTTTGGCCACCCAACGCTATCGCGTTCCTTCCTTTGATAGTTATCACTATCACATCTTTGATGATCAGTCAGTCCCCCATCGCTTACGCGTTCCTTTCTTTATCAGTTGGCAGCCCACCGCTAAACGCGTTCCTTCACTTATCAGCTATCGCTGCTACATCTTCGATGATCGTTCAGTCATATCTGCGATGATCAGTCAGTCCCCCAGTCATGGCTATGCTTCCTATTATTCTCATTATATTTAATCATATTTGAAGATTTATTTTATATCCTTTTTAATGTAAATTCAATTAAAAGTTGTGATTCCAGATAATGTTCTAAGTTCATAATATGTGCTCCAATACACCTTTAGCGCTTGAATATAATCTCTTAAGGTTTGGTCTTTTTCTCGCTGTGCTAGGGTCAGATCAGTAATGCTAATATTGCCTAAAGTGTACCGCTGATTACTAATACCAAATCGCTCTTCAGCTACATCTTTAATTTCTTGAAGAAGTATCAAATCATTTTGAGTCTGCACAAATTGAGTAACTAGCGATCGTACTCGATTTTCTAATTCCAAAGTTTCTTGAGTGATTCGTTGCTGCATATTTGCCTTTCGGAGTGTGGCGATTTTGACAGCCTCTTTCTTTTTTCCCCAATCCATTAACGGGACTGATACTGAAAGTCTGACTTGTTGCTCATCAAAAGGATTTTTGTATACCTCATCGATATTTTCTGAACCTCTAGCAAAACCAAATCCAGCATAAAGCTCTGCGCTGATACCATACTGCGATTTTGTTTGAGCAATATTCTGATCACCTTCTATCAACTCTCTTTCGTATCTAAGAATTTCAGGTCTGTTTTTCAAGGCTTTTTGAATGAGCTCATTTTCATCTAAAATTATATCCTCAGGCAATTCAGGAATGATGCAAATGGGATCCTTTTTCCAGTCCTTATTCCCCATAAATGTGTACATGGAATTCAACGCTTGCTGAACTTGATTTTTTGCTTGATTTTCTGAAAGAACAGCTCCTTTCAAGCTCATCTCTATTTGCAATAATTCATCTCTGGATGTTTTTCCAAGGCTAAATCGTTCTTTTGTGATTTCTACTAACTTATCATTTACACCTTTATTAGTGGTAGCAATATCTTTGTTCGCTTGAGCTAAGAGTACATCAAAATATAAAACTGTTGCTCTCCATTGAGCATCTTCTACTGCTATATTATAAGCACTGGCAGATTCTTTTTGTAGAATGTTCAATATTTTTTTGTCCCATTTGAATCTATTGTATCCAAAGAAGGGTTGGACAAACCCTACCCTAATTGGGACTCCATTATACTGCTTCACATCGGTACTAAAATCATCGAATCGTTGAAGGTCAGATTGTACAAATAATTGACCTCCTGTAGGTGCAATGTTTTGAGTTGCAAAAAGAGATATCGATGAATTGTTTTGCGTGATTTGTTGGAAAGCAATCGATCCATCTGGTTGAGTTACTTGGGTTGAAGTATTTATAAAATTTGGAAGTAATAAATCAAGACCAATGTTTGGCTTCAAATCTGATTTATAGAAATTCATTTGAGCGGCAGAGATTTCTACATCTGTCTTGGCCATCTTAATTGAAGATGCATTTGCTCTTACCTCACTCAATATCTCTTCAAGTGTCAATTCATATTGACCAGATAAAGAGAAAACTCCTAAGATACATACACCAATTATTATATTTCTAATTCTAATGTTCATTATGTACGCCTTATTTATCTAGTAATATGAATTCATCAAGGTGTTTGTAATCACTTATGTCTGAGATTATAATTTTGCTTCCTTGACTAGCATTTGATATTATTTCTACATAATCAGAATTCGAAAGTCCTTTTTTAATTTTTCTCTTAACCGCTTTATTTCCTTCTACAAAAAATACTTCTTGATTATTGGCTCCTCTGAAAGCTGCTCCATTTCTAATCCGTAATACATCTTCTTTCTTGTCTGTAATGATGAAGACTTCTGCCCTCATATTTGGCCTCAAAAACTCAGAATTACTATTTTCCAATTCTATAAAAAACTTGACCGTATTATTCTCTACCGCAGGCAAAATTCTCGATATAGAACCTTTAAGATTATTACTACCAATCCGCACTTGTACAGGAAGTCCTATTTCTAATTTTTGACTATTCCTATCCGAACTTGTAGCCTCGATGGTATACCTTCCTAAATCAGCTATTCTGACCAATGTTTCTCCTGCGGCAACTGTACGACCGATATCTTCATTGATCCATGTTATGACTCCAGATTGAGGAGAACGCACACTTGTCTCCTTAAGTTTACGTCCCAATTCTTTCAAACTTTTTTCCTGGATTGTGTATTCCAATTCCAGTCCTTTCTTTTCATTTACATTTACATTTTGGCTGTATTGCAATTCATTTTCGAGCATCTTCTTCTCCAAGCCAGCAACTTTCAGTTGGAGTTCTGCCTGCTCCAATTCTTCCGCTGTTCCTCCTCCAATTTTGAGCAGTCTTTTTTGATCAGAAACCTCTGCTTCTAGTTCATCTACTTCAAGAGCCTTTATCTGATCACGATAATCTAAATCCAAAAGGTCTTTATCAAATTTCAGTTTTAGCATTTCGATATTGTTCTTTCGCAGATCAAGTTCATCTTTCAATTGATCATATTCGAGCTTAGTAAATTCCTGGTCTAGTTCTAATATGAGGTCACCCTCTTTCACTTCCGCGCCTGTTGATAGGGAGACACTTTTTATTTCTGTAGCTACTGGTGCATTGATCTCTCTTTCGAATGCTGGAATTACTACTCCAGCAGCTGACACCGTATTGGTGACATCACCTCTTTCTACTGAAGCTATAAAGAAGTCAGATTTATTCACCTTATTCTCCAACACAGATCGAAAACCATAAATGGCTAAAGCAAATAATGCTATTCCTCCAATTATATATAGCCATTTTTTATACTGACCTTCTGATTGTTCGTTAGTTGATAGTTCCCTGTCCATTTTGTTTTTTGATGTGGATGTAACTATCATTGTTCAATGGATGTGCCAGAAGTTAATAAGCTTATTTATAGGTTTTTATATATAAAAATAAATTATATATTGTGCGATATCGAACACGGCTGCTCGAAAATGGAAATAGACTTGAATTTTTTTAATTTTCAAAAATGAATTAGTTGTTGAGTTTAGTTTATTAATCAATTTTATAATTGGTGAACAGCCTGTTCACCAAAATAGCTGTCCATGCAATATGTACCTGATGAAAGAATAGCTTATAGGCATTTTAAACACACCAATTTGTTTAACCGCAAAGGCCTCAAAGGAATACACAAAGTTCACAAGGAAAACTCTATCTGATTCTTTGTGAACCTCCGTGCTACTTTGCGGTTAAATTTTACCTGCTTTTCATGATTAATGCTTTTGAGGTACAACACAAAGATATATCTTCAACTTTCCGTACTTTCACTACCCAGAATAAAATCAAACAAATGAAAACACTGCTTACTACTATTTTACTTTTAATCTTTTCAGTCTCTTCTTTCTCTCAAGAAGATGCCAAAATGTATGACCGCAGCATTCCTGTCGAAACACAAGTCACGACTAACCATACGACAACAATCAATGGACAAAAAATCCCATACAAAGCAACTGTCGGAACACAACCCGTTTGGGATAAAGATGGAAAGACAATAGCCACACTATTCTATACTTATTATGAACGAACTGATGTATCTGACAAAAGTAAAAGACCACTTCTGATTTCGTTTAATGGAGGACCAGGCTCAGCTTCTGTGTGGATGCATGTAGCATATACTGGTCCAATGACATTGACTATCGATGATGAAGGCTTTCCGATTCAGCCTTATGGAGTAAAAACAAATCCATTCTCGGTTTTGGATGTAGCAGATATTGTTTTTGTTAATCCTGTCAATACTGGATATTCTCGTATAGTAGATAAAGAGGTTGATGAGAAGAAGATGTTTTTTGGAGTCAACCAAGATGTAAAATATCTGGCGGATTGGATCAATACTTTTGTGTCTCGATCCAATCGATGGAGATCACCTAAGTTTTTGATTGGTGAAAGTTATGGAACTACTCGAGTTTCTGGCTTGGCGCTCGAACTTCAGAATCGGCAATGGATGTACTTAAATGGAGTTGTGTTGGTATCACCTACAGACTTAGGTTTGAAAAGGGATGGAATTGTAAAATCTGCAAATCGATTGCCATACTTCGCTGCTGCCGCTTGGTATCATAATGCATTGCCAGCTGATTTGCAAGCAAAAGATTTGGACGAATTATTGCCTGAGGCAGAGGCTTTTGCAATGGATGAATTATTGCCAGCGATGGCAAGAGGTGGTTTTTTGCCGGAAAGCGAAAAACAGTCGCTAGCAAAAAAGATGTCTCGATATTCTGGTCTCACTGAAAAAAGTATTCTTCAAAATAATTTAGATGTAGCCACTTCATTTTTTTGGAAGGACCTTCTTAGAGAAAGAGATGGATTGACTGTGGGCAGATTAGATTCTAGATACAAAGGATTGGACAAAACTGAATCTGGAAATCGACCAGATTTCAATTCTGAACTTACATCATGGTTGCATTCATTTACGCCAGCAATAAACTACTATTTCAAAAACAAACTCAAATTTGAGACAGATGTGAAATATAATATGTTTGGACCAGTGAGACCATGGGATAGAACAGGAGATAAGACTGGAGAAAATTTACGTCAAGCAATGGCTCAAAACCCATATCTGAATGTTATGATCCAATCAGGATATTATGATGGGGCTACTTCTTATTTTGATGCAAAGTATAGTATGTGGCAACTCGATCCAAGTGGGAAGATGAAAGATAGATTGCGATTTGAAGGCTATAGATCGGGTCATATGATGTATCTAAGAAGAGAAGATTTAGAAAAAGCAAATAATCATTTGAGAGACTTCATTCTTAAAAGCTTACCAGGAGATAATGTGCCTGCTAAATATTGAATAGAAGTCGGGCTTACCAATCTTTGCAAGCTTGGGAATCCCTTTGTTTACTATGGCCGAGATTCCCAAGTCCTTAGGATTGGTAAGCTCTGTTTATAAATGAGTTTGTCAAATTTAAAAAACATAAAACTACCTATATGAAATTTATCCTTACCCTTCTTCTATATATCATCATGTATACACAGGTGATTAGCCAAAAAATAGATTCAACTTACCTTGTTCAAAATTTTGTAAAGGCAGAATATTTCATTGAAATGCGAGATGGAATAAAGTTGTATATGCTCATATATACTCCCAAAGCAAAAGGTGATTTTCCTATAATACTAAAGAGAACATGCTATAATGCTTCAAGAAATGACAATTTTCAGTTTGGTAATCAACCATCGGAAGCACTAATAAAAGAGGGCTATATTTTTGCCTTTCAAGATGTAAGAGGACGATATATGTCAGAAGGAATATTTGATAATATGCGACCTAATGTGAAAGGAAACGATCTTAAAAATAAAAGTGCTATAGACGAAAGTTCGGATACCTATGACTCTATTGATTGGTTAATTAAAAACATAAAAGACAACAATGGGAAGGTAGGAATGTATGGAATTTCTTATCCAGGATTTTATACCGCCGCTGCATTACCTGATGCACACCCTGCATTAAAAGCCTCATCTCCTCAGGCTCCAATTTCAGACTTTTTCTTCGATGATTTTCATCATCATGGAGCTTTTTTACAAAGTTATACTCCAGCATTTGCTGTATTTGGTTATCATAAAGATTCTTTGACTCGACAGCCTTGGTATACGGATAAGATGATGCGATTCTATTCAACAAAGGTTGCTGACGGTTATGATTTCTATTTGGAAAAAGGACCTTTGAAAAACATTACTAAAGAATATCATCATGATAATTTCTTTTGGAAACAAATCATAGATCATCCAAACTATGATGAATTCTGGCAAAAGAGAAGTTTGATTCCAGCACTCAAAGGAGGCGATATTGATCACGCTGTGATGACAGTTGGCGGATGGTACGATGCAGAAGACTTGGCTGGTCCATTGAATATTTATAAAACGATAGAAAAGAACAATCCAAAAGCTAAAAACACGATTGTGATGGGACCATGGACACATGGAGGTTGGGCAAGAGAAAGAGGCCAACAGACGGTCAATCATATATATTTTGGAGACAGTATTTCTACCTATTATCAAGAAGAAATCGAAGCTCCCTTTTTTGCTCATCACTTAAAAAATAAAAAAGCAGACCCTCTTCCTGAAGCCATCATGTTTGATACTGGAATCAAGGAATGGAAACAATTTGATGTATGGCCACCAAAAGATATTCCTGCCACGAGTTTGACTTTTGGATCAAAAGGTAAATTGTATGTGAATGCTCCTGCAAACCCAGATTTAGAATTCGAATATACAAGTGATCCTAGCAAACCTGTACCCTATCGATCAGATACAGAAGGCATGACATTTACACCAAGAATGTTTATTACAGATGATCAAAGAGATGCAAGCCGTCGACCTGATGTAGTGACTTTTAGTACAGATGTTTTAGAAGAAGATGTCACAATAGCTGGAGAAATTCTTGCTAAGCTTGTCGTCTCAATGTCGGGTACAGATGCTGATTTTATTGTGAAGTTGATAGATAAATATCCTGCCGACCATCCAGAATATGAACATAATCCAGACAATATTAAAATGGGTAATTACGAACAATTGGTTCGTCATGAAGTATTCCGTGGAAGATTCCGAGACAGCTATTCAGACCCTAAACCATTTGTTCCAGGACAAAGGACAGAAGTAGATATTCCCCTACAAGATGTATTGCACACATTTAAAAAAGGCCATAGAATTATGATTCAAATTCATAGCACTTGGTTTCCATATATTGACAGGAATCCTCAGAAGTATGTAGATAATATTTATCTGGCTGATGAAGAAGATTTTATCAAGTCGAGCATAACGGTTTATGGATCTTCATCAGTTCAGGCTGGAGGAAGGGCAGTGACGGAAAAGAAAGTGATTAGACCATAAAGCGACATTAAAAACATGGCGATAAAAAGGAAATTTAGCTTTTATATAATCACTTTTATTCTTCTAGGTTTTGGGTGTTCAATAGAAGCACAGATCACCAATACTGGAAATGGAATAAATGCAAATACTGAAATTTCAGATACTCTGGAATACCTAAACTCGCCTATTCTCATTTCTGGAAGAGCGATAAATCTAAAATTGCCTGCAGCGATCATGCAGATTCATCCAGAACATTTGAAACGGGACCACGATGTATCTATAGCACCTGCGCTGAATAGGGTAACAGGAGTATATATGCAATCAGGTGCACTGAATACCAATCGAATCACAATTCGAGGAATAGGCAATCGTTCCCTTTTTTCTACTACTAAACTGAGGGCATACTTGGACGATATTCCTTTGACAAGTGGAGATGGTGAGACTACGATTGAAGATATAGACTTGAGCTTGATCCATAAAGTAGATGTGTGGAAAGGCCCAACAGCAAGTGTATTTGGAGCAGGCCTAGGAGGGATGATTCATCTCCAAAGCAGTGGTATCAATCAATCCATAGCTACGAGTATTAAAAACGAATTGACTATTGGATCATATGGATTGGTTCGAAATGTAGCCCAACTTAATTATACGAATTCAAAACAGATATTGAAGGTTGGTGCGAATTTTAATACTACCCATAGCGATGGTTACAGAGCTAATAATATATACGACAGACAGGGCGGATCTCTATTTGTAAAGTACAAATCTGGTCAAAATAGTGAAACTACTTTATTTAGTAATCACACTTCTTTAAAAGCATTCATCCCAAGTTCGCTCAACAGAAATGACTATGAGGAAGAGCCTGAGAAAGCTGCTTTTACATGGGGAAAGGTCAAAGGGTTTGAAGATTATAATAAAAATCTATTAGGCATTTCTCACCATTTTAAGATAGCCGAATCAGGAAGGTTTTTGGTAAAGAATAAGTCCAGCATATTTGCTTCAACGAGAATATCATATGAATCTCGACCATTCAATATTTTAGATGAAAAAAGCAATAGTATTGGCTTACGAACATCATTTGAAATAAAATCGAAATCAGCACCCAAAAACATATTTCCACTTTTCACTATTGGCGTCGAAACATTCAGAGAAAAATACGAGTGGCAAACCTTCCAGACCTTAGATGGAATCCAAGGAAATCTCCTCAGCGATAATAATGAGGTAAGAAAGTATTTCAACATCTATGCCCAATCTTATTATAACATAAACGATAGGGCAACTTTATTTTCGGGTTTAAATTATAACTCTACAAGATATAATTACCATGATCTATTAATGTCTGGAGGTATTGACAAATCTGGACAGTACAGTTTTGAAGGAGTCCTATCACCTCACCTTGGTTTCAATTATCAATTCAAGTACAAGTTGTCATTATTTGCAACCATTAGTCATGGTTTTTCTCCTCCATCACTTTCGGAAACATTAACCCCTGATGGTAATATAAATCCAGATATAGCACCTGAGAAAGGATGGAATTACGAACTAGGCAGTAGAGGAAAAATAGCATCAAAGCTAACTTACGAATTGACCTTATATAGCATGAGGATTAAAGACTTATTGGTTGCTCGAAGGGTAGGAGAAGATCAATTTGTAGGACTCAATGCAGGAAAAACGCAGCACAATGGGATCGAATTATTTCTAGAATATCAAATGATAAATACGGCACAACTGCAAATTACTCCCTTCTTTAATTATACCTTTTCCGATTATACATTTGATGACTTTATTGATGGTGCCAGAGACTTTTCTGGAAATGATCTTACCGGAACACCTCCACATCAACTGAATGGAGGATTTGATTTGACTTCAAAAACTGGGTTGTACTCCAATTTCAATTTTCGATATGTAGATGCATTTCCAATGCGTGATGATAATTCTATTTACTCTGAAGCTTATAAGATTGCAAATTTGAAAGTAGGTTATAAGAAAAGGTTATTTAAAAAACTTGATCTTGATTTCTCGATGGGAATTAGAAATATATTCAATGAGAAATATGCCTCAATGATATTGATTAATGCAGGTAGTTTTGGAGGGAATGCACCTCGTTATTATTATTCAGGATTGCCTAGGAATTATTTTACTTCTTTATCTCTACGATTTATTATTGGATGTTAAAATGATAAATCGAATTTTACGGTGTACGGGTCTTCTTCAGTTCGAGCTGGAGGGAAGACTTTAAGTATCTAATAGAATATTCACCATTACACAATGTAAAAGAAACTGTTTATCCTGCAACTATGGTCATGACAGCTGATCATGATGATAGGGTAGTACCGTCGCATTTATTCAAGTTTGGAGCAGAATTACAAAGTAAACATACTGGTGATTCGCCGGTACTAGTGAGAATAGAAAAATCAGCTGATCACGGAGCTGGAAAACCTACAGCCAAAGTTATTGAGGAAGCTGCAGATGCGATTGGGTTTATGTTGTACAATATGAATGAACCTTACAATAAGAAGGTGAAAGGGTAGAGCTGTATTTTCCGCATTGAATAAAATAATGCCGTAGGAATTCATTTTTCTATGGCATTATTTTTCTATACATTAGATTCATAACTACTGTAACTATTGCAATATCCTGTGGATATGGATTTTACAATATTGCCTTTGAAATACTCATCTGGTTTGGGTTTGGCAAACAACAGCCTTGATTAATGTCGAGGAATAGTTAATCTCTTTCCAAAACAATAGAATATTCATCCATCATATTATTTTCTTTTTTTGACTCTTTTGTTTTTTCTAAAACTGCTAATCGACTTTCCAGTTTTGAGAACATTTGTTGATAGGTCTGCAATTGATTGCGTTGTTCTTCAATTGTTGTTTCCAGACTTTTTATTTTTTCATGTAATTCTTGAATGGCTTTGACAGTTGGAACGATAAATTCAGCATAGCGCAATCCATAAATATCTCCTTCATTTTGTGGAGCATCAACACCGCTAAAATCATAATTCACTTCATTAGCAACTACTTCTACTTCCTGTGCAATAAATCCAGAGTAACGAATTTTTTCCTTTTCAGTAATAAAAGAAGTAAGTGCTTCTGGCAAAACCCCCGAATCAGCGTATAATTTTTTCACATCATAGTTATACGTGACAGGACGAAGCCGATCGATGAATTCCAATCCTATTACATTTTCCTTTACGTCTGTTTTGAAACGCCCATCCGAAGTAGCTGTCCAGTTGACCGGGCCTCCGATAGAAGAAATAGAACTATTGCCAATGATTACTGAGTTGTCCACAGAATTGCTAGCTTGGTAGCCTATGGCAATGGCATTTGTTCCAGTGACTTCAGATTCATTGCCTATTGCTATTCCATATTGTCCCGATACTCGCGAAGAGTATCCAATACTTACGACATCGTTATTATCCGGTTCTGAATAGGCGCCAATGAAGGTGGTTCTAGAAAGGCTTTCACTATTATAGTCTGCAAAAGCTCCCAGACCAACATTATCTTCACCGTTTTGATTGATGTATCCAGTCCGAGCACCTAAATAGGTATTCCTGTTTGCATTGGTCATACTATTGGTTGCATTATTTTCTTTACCTGCAAACCATCCAACAAAAGTGTTGTAAGATGCATGTTCTGTTCTAGCACCAGTTCCTTGTCCTATCATGGTATTATGATGTCCTATGCTGATATCCGTTCCAGCAGAATCACCCACCATTGTATTTCTATGGCCAGAAGTGATGTCATAGCCAGCCTCATTACCTATACCCGTATTTTGGAAACCAGAAGTTTGACTGTAAAGTGCGGTAGTTCCTACAGCTGTATTATCTCCTCCAGTTGCGGGATTAGAATTAGAATTAGAGGAAGATTGAGATCCGGCACCTGCTTTTTCACCTACATAAGTATTATTACCCCCAGTGGTATTTCTAATTCCAGCATTTTCTCCAATAAAGGTATTATCCTGACCAGCTGTGTTAAATCGTCCTGCTTCATTGCCTATGAATGTATTGTCGCTATTATCATTATTATATCCGGCAAATTTCCCAATAAAAACATTGTCACTACCACTGTCAGATAAATATCCAGCAAAAGCACCCAGGATGGTATGATCCGAATCGTTATCGAGATTGAAACCTGCTTTTGCACCTATTAATGTGCTGTAGCTGCCACTAGCAGTCTGTCGGAGAAAGGCTAACTAATCGAGAGTGAGCAAATAATGTTCTGATCGAAGCCGAATGAAGGGAACGTAGCCGTAGATAAGTGATCATAAGTCGCTATTGTAGAATATAATTTGTCGCTTATGGGTCATTAAGTAGTTCTCCGACAGGCTGCTAGCAAAATTATAACCAGTGGAGTCACCTAAGATGGTTAAATAGTCTCCAGTAGATATATTTACACCGGCCTGATTTCCGTAGGTGGTATTACTGTCTTGAGCAAAAAAAGAGTTTGAGAAACTAAGGGACATTATTAGTATTAAATATTTTATTTTATTCATTTTATTCATTTTTGAGTTGGACTATAATTTTAATTTTCGACACCTTAAATCTTTCTCACACATCGACAGTTATGTCCTACAGTATCTATTTTCGGATCAGGATCAGAACCACCGTAATCTAATCGTTGGGTGTAGGCACTATCCATATTTAGTTCTGTATCACTCCAATATTTTGCGGTACCAGTTTGTGACAATCCTGTGATCAGATAAGATTGCTTATGCATTGCATCCAATTCTAATTTGGCAGGTAAATACCAATCAGAGAACCCTAAGGCGTTCAAATCGAAACAAGTAGACTGAGCCGTGGTCCAATTTACGCCAGTTGCATTGTCTGTGGGATGTACGTAGAGATAACTGCCATGGTAGCGAATAGGTATTATGGCAGCGGTATCTGGCACAGGGAGCCCATCATTGGCATTGGTCCATGCACCCAATCCATCGGAATCAGAAACCATAATTTTACCGGCAGCCTGATTGCCATCTACCATTTTTAAACCGACCGATGTGACAGTACCATCGACGTCCAATTTACTGGTTGGTGGATTAACCCCTATTCCCACCTGACCATCATTATTGATGATCATTGCTTCATTACCAACAACATCGAAGCGTATTTTATCTTCATCTGTCATTTTTTCCACCTGTATCTTGGTATCGTTATCGGTATCCACAATTTCGTTAGAAGCCGCACCTGCCGTTAATTCTTCCCATGCAATGCATTTTATAAAACCAAAAACTATTTGTGGTGACATCGAAGACCAACAAGCCATTAGCCGGATTACTGATACCCGAGCGCTGAGTAGTTGTCATGCGAGGCACAAGTATTCCCCCATCCGTAGATTTGATGTCGAGCATGGCGCTGGCATCTGGACTTGAGTTGTCTGTATTTATCCCTATTTGTGCTCCTAATGCCATAGTCATTAGGAACAATGTTGAAATTAAAATAGTCTTTTTCATAATTGATGGTTCTAATAAGTGCTTACTAATAAAATTCTATCTCTTACTTCCCATCCATCATCACCAGTGTTTCTAGCTTGTAGATGAAAGCGTATGTTTCCGTTTGAGCAGTTTAATTCAACATAATCAAAATATCTTACCATCTTGAAATTGTCGTGGTTGTCGCTTTCTGTTTCATCAGGGGTGTAGCCCTGAACTTCTGAATATAGGATGTTACCGCAAGATTCGTATGCAACTCTAAATTCAAAATCATCAATATTACTACCCGTGGTCAACCTTGAAGTGATCGATGCATCAATTTTGTAGAAATTATTTGGGCTGGCAGGTAGATTTCCTGTCCATGAAGTGACACTTTGCCAATTGTCATCGCCAGAATATCTTGTATTGCCTGTTGTTTTGGCAGCGACAGTACGTGGAATAATTCCTAATGATTTCCAGGATGCATTTCCTATGTCGTCTGTCATTAGTACTCTCCCATTAGCTGGAGAACCGCCGATACTCCGCATAGTATTATGGACAGTTATCTTTCCATTGTTGTCTATTGATATACCTTCATTCCCTCCATCTCCAGAAAGATATTTTCCATTGAGTTTTATATTTTGTGTTGCAGTGTGGTTACCAAGATTATCTTTAAGCGTAGCTAATTCAACAGTTTGATTAGCTTGGCCATCATTTTCCAAAGATAGATTTAGCGTTGTTCCACTTAGGTTAAAAGCATCTACCATTTGATCATCCGAATTTAATATCGATAAATCAACAGTTTGATTCACTTGGCCATCATTTTCCAAAGATAGATTTAACGTTGTTCCGATTAGGTTAAAAGCATCTACAGTTTGGTCATCAGATCCAATAGTATTTGGGTCAGTCCAGGTCATGACACCATCTGCATTTGAGATTGGAATATAGCCATCAGTTGCTCCTTCTCTCATCCGAATTTCACCACCAACGTCCAACCTTTCTGTAGCTGTCGGAAAGTTTACTGAAGTACTTAGACCGATACCGACATTATCACCATTGATGGTAATTCGATTTTGATTTGCACTAGGCTTTATTCGAAAAGGAAGCTTAGAACCACCTGATTGATCTCCAATAAAGAAGTTAGCTTCATTGGCACCAATGTTCCAGGAATAAGGCTGCCATCCTTTTGAACCATCTTGAGTCATACGAATAACTGGCGTATCGCCCGTTTCAAGCTCCAATTCCGTAACATCCTGGCTATACATTTTCACACCACCATTATCATTTATTTGAATTCCTCTGCTGCTTGTGCCACTGTTTGAAAGCCAGTTGTTACTCAATTGAAGATTGTTGGTGGCAGTATTATCACCCATATTATCACCAGGCACATTAGTAAATGCAGAACCGTCTCCTGAAAAAGCGGTAGCTGTTATCGTGTCAGCACCTGTAATATCATGACTATTCAAATCTAGCGTTTGTGTTGCTGTATGCGCACCCAGTTCGTCACCAGGTACATTGGTCATGGCTGAGCCATCACCGACAAAAGCAGCAGCTGTTATCGTGTCTGCACCAGTAATATCATAACTATTCAAATCCAGCGTTTGTGTTGCTGTATGAGCACCCATTTCGTCACCAGGTACATTGGTCAATGCAGAACCATCACCCATAAAAGCAGCAGCTGTTATCGTGTCTGCACCAGTAATATCATAACTATTCAAATCCAGCGTTTGTGTAGCTGTATGGGCACCCATTTCGTCACAAGGTACATTGGTCAATGCAGAACCATCTCCCACAAAAGTAGTAGCCGTAACTGTGCCATTGACGTCTAAAGTAGAGTTAGGGGTCTCCGTTCCTATTCCTGTATTGCCGTTTTTAAGAATGGTCAGTGCATTGGATTTGGCATCTTCATGTAGGCCATTCCCTACAACGAAAATCCTGTCGCTTGCATGCCATTGATATGTACTAGCAACGCTAGCGGTAGTATAATCTGTATTATAACTACCAACAACAGTTTCAGCAAAGGACTTAGCTTCAGCACCGGCGCCAATCGCTATAGAGGAATTGCCAAAAGTTGTTGACCTACTGCCCATTGCAATGGAGTATCTCCCTTCTGATTTTGTAAAATCTCCAACAGCGAATGATGAGTTTCCAATAGCATCATTTCTAGAACCAAAAGTAGTGGAAGCATTACCAATAGCCTCATTGGTATCTCCCATGGCAACTGAAAAACTACCACTTGCTTCTGCATGATGCCCCATGGCAACTGAAAAACTACCACTTGCTACGGCACCAAAGCCCATGGCAAAGGCATAGTTATTACTTGCTACCGATATCCCACCCATGGCAAATGAATTTGGACCACTTGCTATTGTATTATGCCCCATGGCTACTGAATATCTGCCAACATTTTTATGATCCCAATAATCATTCTGCACATTACCAGCACGGAAAGCAGCTCTATACGAATTAAATAACATCCGTACACCATCTCCAATTATCGGAATTGTGTCTCCATTCTGATATGCTCCTGTAACTAATAAACCATCCCCACCATTTATTTCAACAGCACCACTGTCTGCAATGATTTCCTTGCCCACCCCGGCACCTCCATAATCATATGCCTCATCAAGTGAATTTCGAGCCCCTAAGTTATCCCAACTTGTCCCGTTGTAATAATAAAATCCTGATGTCCCATCAGTTTGAAAAACTAAAAGGCCAATTGCTGGGTTGCTAATTCCAGATATTTGCGAGAATGTCATTCTAGGAATCAACATTCCTTTATCCGTACTTTTAATATCCAGCATAGCACTTCCGTCAGGACTGCTATTATCTTCATTAATACCTACTTGTGCGAATGTCGAGTTGATAAGAGTAGATAAAACCAATACAAAAATTATCCTTTTCATGTTTATGTTTTTTTTAGTAAAAAGAAGGATTTGAAAAAGGAGGAAGGCTGTGGCTAATTATTAACCTATTCACTCTTTTCAGCTTCCTCCAATAATTTATTTATAGCCGACTGCTTGGTATATACCAGGAAGGCTGATCATTGTATTTTTTTGCTTTTCAAAAGTTTTTAGTTCAAAGAGTAATGCTTGCAATTCAGTTTGATTGGTCAATTCCATTTCTAGTAATTCTGTGGCAATAGATTCTAAAGAAAGAGAAGCTATTTGCTTACAATCATCCGGCAAAAATGCTGGCGAAACTATCTGTATATGATTTTTTTTAAACTGTGCCATGTGGAAAGAAGTACCAAGCTGGACTGCGGATTTAATACTTGTTCCTTTTACTCTATTTAATGCAGTATGTAATTCTAAATAGCGATCAAAAGCATAGTTCTGTGGGAAGCATTGAAAATTGGAAAGGTCAAAAGATTCAAGCAGTACAAACCCATTCGGTTTTAGGCTGGAATACATTTTTTGAAACAAATCCAAAGGAGTATAAAACTGATTTAAAAAGGTTCGGCAATAAATAAAGTCATAAGCTTCATTTTTAAACCAATTATCGTTTTCCAAATGTAAAAATTCAACCTGGTCATTTTTTAAGGCGATTTTCTCTTTTGCTATTTTAATGCTCGTGGCATCGATGTCAAAACCGATTACTCTATTTTCCTGCCCGAAAACCTGAGCCAACTCATTTGTTATTTTCCCTTCTCCACAAAAGAGATCCAATCCTATCAGGCTTTTATTAAAATGATTTTTTTTGAAAAACGAACGACTAGTTTGTGCCATGGCATTGGACATAATATGCCCTCTTTTTCTTCCTGCTGCATTTCCCAGGTGAGAAAGATCATTGTATGTCTTTATGGCATCTGTTCTATTGTCCATCTTCTAAAATTTGCTTTTTTAATCGTTTGATTGCAAAGATGGGGGCAGATATATCTTTGAGCTTTTGATAGAGTCTCAAAAGCTATGGTTATTGTCTGATGAAGAAAAAAGCTATGGTTATTGTCTAATAAAGGGAACATACAAGGGTGTGGCCTCTTTATGATGTAAAAAAAAGAATTAACTTACCGAAGCAAGAGCCAATTAAGACCTGAGAGATAAAATGAGCCATTTTGTTAAATAAAAAAATGGATAATCATGTCATTAGAA